>SAMEA3387475__coassemble_1292_pt1 | contig 27680 bp, 33 predicted proteins | sample SAMEA3387475__metabat2_high_PE_008 | metagenome-assembled genome bin SAMEA3387475 (sample SAMEA3387475) | Felis catus | biome: Faeces | place: United Kingdom | collected 2012
CCCACAGCCTACCGGTTAACAGCCGGTTGCTCCACCATTGAGCTACCTTGGAACACTTAATTGCTTAAGTACTTATTAACTTTATCAGCAACATTTATAATTATATAAAAACTATACACATTTGTCAACAGCAAATCAAAAAAAATTTAAAAAATCCATAAATTAGGCTGTAAAATTGTCATCCCCTCAAAAATAGCAACTTTACAGCCTATTTTCTAAAGATCAACTCTACAAATAATGCCTTCAGGTAACACGTATTCTACTATAGCTATTGCATTGTCACCGATTTTATCATAAACTCTGCCAGCGCTATAGCATTCACCGATAACAGTATGAACTGAATTAGCCACGTGCCCGATTTTACCAAAAGGAGTTATAATAGCCTTAATAGCTTCTTTATCGTATTCGTTATCAGGTTCTTTTACAAGTTTAATTTTTACATCACCAGTTTCCATTTTCTTTTCTATAAATTTAGTACCATAATAATAGTTAGTGCCAGTAATTGTTACATAAATTGTATCCATTATATTTCCCTCCAAAAAGCTCCTTGAGCTTAAGCCTTTGACTTCTTTTTTACAATTTAATAATATCAAAAGAGGAGTCCTAAAATATGGACTCCTCTAATAATTTTCGTTAATTCTTCATGTTTTTTAATTGTACAAACCAATGCTCAAGCTGATTGACTTAACGCCTATACGCAAACCTAAATCATCAGATAGATTAAGTACTACAGGATAAACCCTAAAGGCTATGCGAAAAGGTCAAAGCCTCCCCTGTCTACTACCTATATGAATCTTCAGATTCCCTTGTTGCAAAATATACCGAAAGTATAGCTGCTACAGGAATGGCCAAACATATGCCAAGACCACTTATTGTAATTGACAAAAACTCCTGAGAAAAAGATTTTGCATTAATCATCTGAACAAAAGTAAAGTCTTGAACATACTGCATCATAAGCGTCATGTATTCTGCTATATAGATGTAAAATATTGTATGCATTGACGTATTTAAAATTGACTTTCCAACTTTAAAAGCCGAAGCTATTAGTTTTGCCTTAGACAGCTTAGGATTTGAATCATGTATTTCGTATACCGTTGCAGTTATGGCAACTACCGCATCGACTAAAGTTCCGATAAGAGCAATCATCATTACAGAAATCTGTAGATAAAGCATGTTCATATCGATATTTCTACTATATCCATTGGTATCTGTGATTTCGTATTGTTCACCTGAAAAACCTTCACTACCAGCACCTGAAGCGATGAAATATACTAGTGGTAACAAAATCATAAAAACGCATAAAACCGAAAGCATTGAGACCTTAGACTTTTGGCTCACCTCATTTTGGTAAAACAAAATCATACATGCGCATAAAATACACAATATAAAAGTTACTACCAAAGGATTCATTCCCTCATAAATCAAAAATAAGCCAATGATTAAAAATATAAAGTTTATTACTGTAGTTGCAATAGACTTAGCACCCTTATCGCCGCAAACAATTAAAATTAGGCCTATTAAAATGGCTAAAAGAAATATTAACATTTTTTAAGCCTCCTTTTATAAAACATAACGCCAATAAACGATGCTATTGGGATTGCAAGTACTACAGCTATGCTGCCAGTCAAAAATCTTCCAATTTCAAAGAAGTAATTGTATCGTAAAATTGTACGAATCGCTATACCATTTCTCATTGATAAAATAAAAAATGGTATATCACTAGCTAAGTTTGTAAAAAACATTATAGCAATCATAGTTCCAACAATTTCATCACCAACATTTCTGCAAGATTTTAATATGGATCTTTTATCCATATTAGGATTTGCCAAATTAATTTCCTCGATGGTAACAATCATAGTTACCACAACGTCCATTACCGCACCTAAGCAACCCACAAGTATTTCAGCTAAAAAGATATTACGTGCATCTACAGGATCGTATGGTTGAATTATGTATTCTAAAAAATCATACTCAATATTGTCACTAAAGTTTAAAGCGATGCAGGCTATAATTAAAGTCACTGCTATCGTTATGACTGTTGCCACAAATGCTAACAGCGTCTTGATATTTTTGCCATACATAAATAAAAGTAACATAGCTGCAAATACTATGACCATAGGGATGGACATTGCTAATATATTCAAGCCTTTGAAATACAGTAATATTACCACATAAAAGCAACATAAATTTAATGCTAAACTTATCACAGTTAGGACACTTTTACTACCACCTATTAATACAAAAAACGCTAACATTAAAACTAATGCTGTCACTACATAAAAATCTCGCTTAGGAGATGTGACTACTGCACTTATATTTCCTCGACTGTCTTCTTCAACTTTTTCGATAAAAACATCATCACCTTTGTGATAGGTGATATCATAAACTCCTGACTTGGTATATCTATTTTCCATATAGACGACCTTGCCCTTAAAGATACCATTCCTAATTTGGCCAGTAAGATCTTGTTTATAATAGTCTTCTTCGTATCTACCTTCGTAACCTTTTTTACTAATGACCTTGGTGTTTTTTACCGTTTTAATTGTAGCGACAGTATCTTCATACATAAAATAGTCAAATTTTACAAAGGTAATAGTTAAGATTGCTACTAAAAATATTATTACAGTTCTTATTATGAGTTTTTTAGATAATAGTCTATTATTTTGCATTTGTTCCCTCAAGTTTCTATAGCTTAGTATATTTTATGCTTACACCTTTAGCTTTTTCTACAGGATATTTTTTCTTAGTTTTTTCAAGTTTATCTAGGATAATTTTCATAGGATCCACTCCTAATTTATCAGATAACATCAAACAATATGTCATAACATCTGCCAATTCATCAACCACTTCATCTCTCTGAAAATCACTGTTCCACTGAAAACATTCAAGAAGTTCACCTGCCTCAATAGATATAGATTTAGCCAAGTTTTCCTCAGTATGAAACTGCTGCCAATCTCTTTCTTTATTAAATTTGCGTAAAGCATTTATTATTTCTTGCATTTTTTCTCCTTTTAATTATTTCTCAATTGTTTATTATAACATATGAGTAAATAAATCAAAACCGACCATCCTAGGTCGGTTTTATATTCTATAAATACTATTTATTCTGTAAAAACTCAAGTGCAGTCTTTGCAACACCAGTATCATCCATTCCGTAATGAGGATATAGTTCTTCTGGATAACCAATTTCTGCAAATTCATCAGGAATACCAATTTTTTTAAGCTTTGCAGGTATGCCTTCTTCCATTAAAACATCTGCAACGATGCTTCCTAAACCACCAAGGATATTGTGATCTTCTACAGTTATAATAGCCCCGCTTAACTTAGCTGCCTTAATAACAGCTTCTTTATCAATAGGCTTAATTGTGTGCATATCAATAACACCAACACTGTAACCCTTTTCTTCTAACTGACGAGCAGCAGAAACAGCGCTGTAAACACCCATTCCTGTAGCGATGATATTTAAATCTGTACCTTCTTGGATTACGATAGCCTTGCCAATTTCATAATCGTAATCATAGTCCTCATTGTAAACTAGTGGTTCTTCTCCACGAGGAATACGAATATAAACTGGATGTGGATAATCCAAAGTTTTACGAAGTACTTTTTTGCACTGCTCAGCATCGCAAGGAGCAATCATAGTCATATTAGGCAGTGCATTCATTACTGCAAACTCGATTATTGTGTTATGAGTAGGACCATAACCTGAAGAAATCCCAGCATGTGTTCCAATAAGACGTACTGGAAAATCATTATATGCTACATCGTTATGAATCTGGTCTAAAGCACGCACACATAGGAATGGCCCAAAAGTCTGCACATATGGTATATACCCTTGCTTTGCTAATCCCGCAGCCATAGTTACCATGTTCATTTCCTGAATACCAACATCTACCACACGATCAGGATATTTTGCGCTCATCTGCTGAACTCTTCCACCTGCACCAGTACCGTCAGCATTTATATAGCATACACGAGGATCTTCCTCAATCATTTCTAAAATTTCATTAGTAACAGTTCCCTTAGCTTCCATAGCAGGTCCCATGTCACCACAGCAAAAAGTAAATCCTGCCATTATTCTACCTCCTTTAATCTTTCAGCTGTATATGCTTTGATTTGAGTTAAAGCTTCTTCTAATTTATCATCATCAAATCCGCCAATATGCCATGCACATGGACGTTCCATCATAAATTCAACGCCTTGACCCTTAGTTGTACTTGAAATAATAGCATTTGGTTTACCATTTAAAGTCACCTCTGGAAGTTCTGACAAAACCTTATCTATAGCAGTCATATCTGTTCCATCAACAACTACAGCATTCCAACCAAAAGCACGGAAACAGTTTGCCATTCCTTCTGGGCCGCCTTCTTCTCCCCAACGATGGTTCTGTCCACATTCAAATGACGCTGACGCATGGTTGAAGTCTACTACTGCCACAATGTTGTCCATGTTTTTTGAAGCCGCATATAAGATAGCTTCCCAGTTAGAACCTTCTTCCATTTCTCCGTCTCCAAGTAAAGTCCATATTCTTGATTTAATACCTTTATTACGGTTGCCATGAGCAAGTCCACAGCACCAAGATAATCCATGACCTAATGAACCTGAAGATACCTCAATACCTTTTACATACTTACGATTTGGATGAGGTCCAAATGGATTTCCAATTGTGTTATAAGTATCTAGCAATAAATCCCAGTCGTATATACCCATGTCACAGAAAATTGTGTAAAGTAAAATTCCGTTGTGACCTTTACTTAAGATGAACATATCTCTTTGTGGATCTTCTAAGTTTTCTGGGTCAAATCCCATATATTTGTAGTAAATTGCAGTTGTAATATCAGTAGCTGACATCGGTCCACCGATATGTACATTACCTATGCGACGTGTACCTAACGCAAGCTTTTCACGGATTTCTCCAGCCTTTGCTACTAAGTCACGTACATTTTCAATATGTACTTTAGCCATATTAATTATACCTTCCTTCTATAATTATATATATATCAAAATTTTTATATGTTTAAAATTCTAACACTATTTTATCTATAAATCTATCATCTGTTATACAATTTGATATAAAAAAACAGAGATAGCTATCTTAAACTATCCCTGCTAAACTAATGAGAACTTTGCTAACATATTTCCTATTCTTATTCACATTTCACTCATTTATATTAAAACATACAACCTACTAAAAAAACACACCTAAAATTCTTAAGAATTCTAAAGATTTTCATGTTTTATACAAAACATCGCATAAATTTACATGTCAAATGTCTAAATTTCCACTTTATTGAGCATACAAAAGTATGATATAATATTTTTTATTTTTTAACAATATTCGTTTATACACTATAAAGGAGATTTAATTATGAATTGTATAGAGGAAAGAATTTTAAAGGATGGTATCGTAAAAGAGGGTAACGTTTTAAAAGTAGACAGCTTTTTAAATCATCAAATGGATATTGAACTTTTTAACCAGATGGGCGAAGAATGGAAACGTCGTTTTGAGGGAAAAAACATCAATAAAATCTTAACTATAGAAGCATCTGGTATTGGTATCGCTTGTATTGTAGCGCAGCATTTTAATGTGCCAGTAGTTTTTGCTAAAAAGGCAAAGAGTATCAATCTTGAAGGAGAAATGTACACTGCAGAGGTTGAATCTTTTACTCATAAAACTACTAACCAAGTAATAGTCGCAAAGAAATTTTTAAATAAAGATGACCACGTACTTATCATTGATGATTTTCTTGCTAATGGATGTGCCCTTCAAGGACTAATACAAATTGTTCAGTCTTCTGGCGCAACTGTTGAAGGCATAGGTATCGCTATTGAAAAAGGTTTTCAAGCTGGTGGTAAAATCATTAGAAACTTAGGATTTCAACTTGAATCTCTTGCTATTGTTGATGCTATGGATTGGAAAACAGGTGAAATTACACTTAGAGGAGAATAATAATGAATTCAAATTACAACATTAACAACATATATCAACTAGATGGTAAAGTTCCATTGCTCAAAGCTATTCCTTTTGGACTACAACATATTCTTGCAATGTTTGTAGCAAATATTGCTCCCATTATTATTGTAGCTGGTGCCTGCCAAATGGACTCTAGCCAAATTGCAAGTCTTATCCAAACTGCTATGATTGTTGCAGGTATCGGTTCTATGATACAGCTTTATCCCATTTGGAAAATCGGTTCAGGTCTACCTATTGTAATGGGCATAAGCTTTACTTTTGTATCTGTATTTTGCTATGTAGGTCCTACCTATGGTTATGGGGCGGTTATTGGTGCAGTACTTATCGGCGGTATAATAGAAGGGCTACTTGGCCTATTGGCTAAATATTGGGTCAAACTTATTTCACCAATAGTTGCTGCAACAGTAGTAACATCTATCGGTTTTTCCCTTTTATCAGTAGGTGCTACTTCTTTTGGCGGTGGCGCTGGCAATCCTGACTTTGGCTCAGCAGAAAATCTTTTATTAGGAACTATCACTTTAGTTTGTTGCTTAATTTTCAACGCTCTTGCCAAATCTTATTGGAAACAACTTTCTGTTTTATTTGGCCTTGTTGTAGGTTATATTATTGCAATTTGCATGGGTATTGTAGATTTTTCGGCACTTTCTTCAGCCAAGATTTTAGCTCTTCCAGAATTTATGCCAATAAAGCCCGAATTTAATGTAGGTGCTATTATCTCAGTTTTAGTTATATTTTTAGTTTCAGCTACAGAAACTATCGGAGACACTTCTGCACTTGCCTCTACAGGTCTAAAAAGAAATGCCTCTACTAAAGAACTTTCTGGTTCTATCACTTGTGATGGTTTCATCAGTTCAATATCAGCACTATTTGGTTGCTTACCTATCACTTCATTTAGCCAAAATGTAGGTCTTGTTTCTATGACTAAAGTCGTAAACAGATTTGTTATTTTTACAGGTACCATTATTATGGTCCTTGCAGGTTTATTTCCAATGTTTGGTGCTCTTCTCGCAACTCTTCCAGATGCTGTACTTGGTGGCTGTACTCTTATGATGTTTGGCTCTATAGTTTTAAGCGGAATGGAAATGATTGCCAAGTGTGGTTTTACTCAAAGAAACATCACTATCGTTGCAATCTCACTAAGCACTGGTCTTGGATTTACCCAGGTGCCTGAAATTTTTCAGATATTTCCACAAATCGTCCAAACAGTTTTTGCAGAAAACTGTGTAGCTGTAGTCTTTATCGTAGCTATCATCACAAATCTACTGTTACCAAAGGATAAATCATCATCCACAGAAAAATAAATATGAAACTGTAACTTCCTCAGGCGTCCTTTATAGACGCCTGCTTTTTTTATGGCTTAAACACAACAAGTTGTCTTAAGCAAAGTGTATTGGCTTAGAGTATTTTGTTGTTACAAGCGCTACTATGGAAATTGTGAAAAGTACGGTGTTTAATGGTATCTAGCGGTTTTCACAAAGCATTGAAGTTGGTTCGTTTAGTTTAAAACAGTATATATTAGTATCTTAATTGTATTTTTGATAAAACCACCTCAACATCGTAGCCATAATGCTTAGTAAAAAGTTCCATTCCAGCCTTTGCTAGGTCTACATGGTTTTTTGGAGCTACTGTAATCTTTTTTACATAATCCTTTTCTCCATTGACATCAATAGTTATATAAGGCATAAGAAATCCGTCCTTTGCTCTGAAAAGAATTTTTTCTGGATCGTCTTCGATAAATACCATACGATATTCCTGCTCGGCTGCAAATTCCTCCTGCTTAAAAAACAGAGAGTAAATCGCCATAATATTAATAAACTCTTTGCATAATTTATTGAAGCAAGCAACATCCTCATCATTTTCAGCACAATACATGATTTCCTTAAAGCTCATAGCCATACGCTCTGGTACTTTTTTAAACAAAAGTTCACGAATAATTTCCTTTTGTTCTTCCCATGAATAAATCAAATAACCATGATATACTATTTTTCGCTTATTGGTAATTCTCTCAATAAGTTCTGCACTGTTAAATTCTAGATTATAACCCGTCTTATCTCCAAACTCAGCCCAAAGTGTTATGCTGTCTGGATCATCTGAAAATGAAGTTATAAAAAACCATTGCTTACCTAATTCTGAAGAATATTTAGACATACGTTTCTTAAGAATTTGTCGCATTTTTTCATTTTCAATCTCATCGATTACTTGATCAACAACATGAAGAGTATAGTACATTTCCTTACTATCATTTAAAAAGTCACTTTTAGTGGCATAAAATGCCATATCCCCTAAAATACCTTGAACACCATTACTTTTAGTGTAATGATAAATCGCCTCATTAGGTTTTTTTTGCTTTAAATTAACAAATTCACTTGCCACAAACTCACCTTCTTTTCAAATTTAAATCAACTAATTATTCTCCTTAGCAAAGCTTACTGCCATTGGCAATTAACTTAAATCTATATCCTAAAACCTCTGCAGCTCTTTTACTCATAATCATACGTTGTAAAAAGATTTCAAAATAATCCATAAGGCTACAAATATTATCATCTAACTCAAGGTTTAGCTGAATAACTTTATCTTCATTATCAATTTCAAGCTCTGATGATAAAGCTGCATAGTTTACTCTATCATGAATATCAAATGACTCTTTTATAGGTTTTTGTACTCTGTTACGTCTTACATCTGTTTTATCTGCAAGAATAAGAGCAGCAGAAACAGGATCTACAGCAGTACCTGTTGACTCGTCATGATGACCAATAGCAGTCATAACAGTCATAGCATCACTGATTGCCATTCCGCGGTCCTTTAAAATCCCATAAGCTAACATGGCCCCACTATGTGCATGGTCGCTTCTATTTATACTATTACCTATATCATGCATAAATCCTGCTATCTTAGCAAGCTCAATAACATGATAGCTATATCCAAGCTCCTGCAAAATCCAGCCAGCACGACTAGCAACCCTTGCCGCATGCTTCTTTGAATGCTCAGTGTAACCTATTGATTTCATTACAGCATTACCTCTATCTATTAACATATTAATTTCTTCATCTTTACTAATTGTCACTAAATCTATTTTTGACATTTCTTTACCTCCTACGTTTATATCTATCATACTACAAATTTTTGTTAACAACCATTAAAGTAATGTTAAATTTATGTAATATTCTCACTTAAGGGTTACAACTTGAGAAATTTTGTCATTTCAATTATAATCATAGTATAAGCTATCTAATTTTTTGGTAGTATATTCAAAATATTATGTAGGAGAAAATATGCAATCACCCAATTATATAATTTTAGATCTCGAATGGAATCTTCCTATTTCCAAGTCTCGCACAGTAAGAAATCCCATCTTACTTTCAGGAGAAATCATCCAAATTGGTGCGGTTAAAACTGACATGGACTTAAATATTATAGATAAAATAGACATCATGATTAAGCCTAAATACTACACCAAAATGAATAAATTTGTTACAGATTTAACCCTTATAACTGATGAAGACCTAAAAAGTGGTATTTCATTTAAGGAAGCTATAACTCAGTTTCGTCAGTGGTGTGGTGATGATTGCATTTGGTTTACATGGGGCCCAGAAGATATAGCCATGATAAAGAGAAATCTTACCATCCATGATATGTCTTGTGACTGGCTTCCTGAAAATTTCGATGCACAGCTAATGTTTGATGATTACGTAACTTGTGAAAATCGTTCATTTTCTCTTGATTATGCTAGATTCAAATTTGGCATCAAAGGCAATCTTTCTCATGATGCCTTAAACGATGCCTTGGCGACCTGTGAAGTTATGAAGCGACTTGATGTAAATCAGTGGGTTATAGAAGAACGTGAGTACAGGCAAGAACTTTTAGAATACGAAGATGATTATAATACTAATCCCGATGAAGTTTGCGACGATGAGGAAGATCAATTTATGGAGGAATCATGAACACATTAAATAAAAAACAATCAATATATATGGACATTCGCAAGGAACTTAAAATATCACGTGACAAAGCTTGCCAACTAACCGGTGACTTTATCACACCTGATCGCCTTGAAAAAATCGAAAATGGCAAAGTGCAGACTATTTTACCAGAAGAAGTCATCGCCTTATCAGAGGCTTATGGCAAACCAGAGCTTTGCAACTATTACTGCATCAACCAATGTGCCATTGGTGAGCGCTATGTCCGCGAAATCAAAGTAAAGGACCTTGCTCACATAGCTATCGATACATTAAGCTCTCTTAACCGCATAAATAGCCAAAAGGATCGTCTTCTTGAAATCGTTGAAGATGAGGAAATTTCACCTGACGAATATGAAGACTTTATGCATATTAAACAGTGTCTAGATAAAATAGCAGCTACAGCAGATAGTCTTAAATATTGGATTGATAATGCTTCAAACACTGGTAAACTACAAAAAAAGTAAATTTAATCATACATAAAAAGCCAAACTACCCAGGATCCCTTCATAATTGAAGAGACCCTGAGTAGTTTTTTATTGACTCCATTTAATCAAATCTACAAAAAACGAGCACCATCTGAGATACTCGTTTATAACTCTATAAATTATAGACTGTCCTTAACTGATTGTGGCATCTGATCCACATCTAGCACTCCAGTATGTCTAATTGGTTTAGATTCAAGATCCTTAAGACCACCAGGAATATTTACGCCTGTCTTAGCATTAACAGATTTTACATATTCAAAACCATCGGAGCATTTTGGTAGTCCAATTGCTTTTGCTACACTGTCTGCAAACTTGTATGGGCTTGCAGTAGAAGCTATAACAGTAGGAGTCTTATCGCCAGTTTCAGCAACATAATTTTCGTAAACTTTATATGCTACTGCAGTATGAGTATCCATTAGGTAGTCATACTCGCTATATACTCTGCCTATAGTTTCATTAGTTTCATCAATAGTAGCAAAACCACCATAAAAATCAGATAAACCTAACTTGATCTGATCACTTACAGTATAAACCTTGTCATTTTCAAGAGCCTCCATAAGAGACTTGATTTCTGCACCATTGCCACCACTTAAATGATATAAAAGTCTTTCAAGGTTACTTGAAATTAATATATCCATTGATGGAGAGTTTGTAAGATGAAACTCTCTTCTAATGTCATAAGTACCTGTCTTTATAAAGTCAGTTAAAACTTTGTTTTCGTTTGAAGCACAGATAAACTTACCCATAGGTATACCCATCTTACCTGCGTAATATGCTGCTAAAATATTACCGAAGTTACCAGTAGGAACCACGACATTCATAGACTGACCATCTTTTAATGTTCCATTTTCAAGTAACTTTATGTATGCATAAACATAATAAGCAACCTGTGGCACAAGTCTACCTATATTAATTGAATTGGCACTTGAAAGCTTAACACCCTTAGCTGCAAGCTCTGCTGCCATATTATCATCATTAAAAATCTGCTTAACACCACTCTGAGCATTATCAAAATTTCCATTGATAGCAAATACATGTGTATTATCCCCTTCTTGTGTAACCATCTGGCGTTCCTGAACCTGTGAAACACCTTGATTTGGATAAAATACAATAATTTCAGTGCCTGGTACATCTGCAAACCCTTCAAGAGCAGCCTTGCCTGTATCACCAGAAGTAGCAGTTAAAATGCAAATCTTCTTATCTTCATTTTCTTTTTTCATAGCTGTCGTCAAAAGGTAAGGCAAAATTGAAAGAGCCATATCCTTAAATGCTGCAGTCTTACCATGATAAAGCTCAAGGAAAGAAACGCCACCAGCCTCTACTACTGGAACGATTTCCTCTACTTCAAATTTACTATCATAAGCTCCATTGACACAACTTTTCATCTCATCAACAGTATAATCAGGGAAAAAAGCCTTCAAAATTTCAAAAGCGATTTCCTGATAAGATTTTCCTATCATGTCAACTGCTTTAAATGGTAAAGCAGGAATTTCTTCAGGTACATATAGCCCCTTATCCTCTGCCAAACCCTGAATTATAGCTTCAGGAGCTGTTTTAGTTAAATTACTTCCTCTAGTGCTTTGATATTTCATAATCTTTCTCCATTTATTCTCATCAATTAATACTTTATTATAACAAAGTATTAAAATATCGTCAATTACAAAGACTTAAGCCTTCTTTTTTCCCATAGGTATATTGCTTACAATTATTGCCACAAACATTAGTATACATCCAATAATCATACGTCCTTCAAATACTTCATCAGCTAAAGTTACAGCAAAAATAGTTCCAAATACTGTCTCTGTAGACATGAGAATGGCAGTATGGTTTGCAGGAGCAATCTTCTGACAAGTATTTTGAAGTATAAAAGCAAAAACAGTGTTTAAAAAAACTAGCTGAGCCATTCCTAGACCACCGCCAAAACTTAAATCCCTTAAGCTAGCGCCTTCACCAAATAACAATCCTGCACCAATCGACCAAATAGCACAAACCCCGATCTGCACAAGTGCAAATGACATAGGATCCATATCGTCTTTCATAAATCTTCCAACTAAAATCACATGAAACGAAAAGCTAATAGCAAATAAAAATGTTAATCCATCTCCTAATCCAATAGTCAAATCACTCTTAAGTGTCAAAAGACCAATGCCAATAAATGCTATGATTGCAGCAATTATCATATTTTTTGGTGCACGTTCCTTAAAAAATATCCAAGATAAAAGTGGAACTAGTACTGTATACATACAAATTATAAATGTCTGCTTACCTGGAGTTGTATACTGAAGACCAATAGTTTGAAGCATATTTCCAAGAAACATCATACTTCCTATCAGAGCTCCTGCCTTAAGTGTCCTTTTATTTACACCTTTAAGATGCCTTATTGCACATATAAACATGACGATAAAAGCAAGGCCATATCTGTATGCCATTAAATCAAATGGTCCCATATCAGCTAAAACATACTTACCTGATACAAATCCCATACCCCAAAACATGGCAACAAACAAAATCCCTATTTCAGCAAAAATAACTTTTCTATCTTTTATCATAATACTTCCTCTCTATTTTTAGACTGATTAATATTTTAACATATTTATGAAAAAATAAAAGGTTCTTCACGAATTTGCCGGCCGCAATTTGGCGGCGATGCCAAATTGCTAGGGACGCTTGAGCGGCAGTGCCAAGTTGCTAGGGTTGCTTGAGCGGCGATGCTTGAATGGTAATGCTTGGATGGTAATGTTTGAGTAGTGATGCTTTATGGCTCGTGCTTGGACCGCCGTAACTTTAGTTACAATAGTGCTTTGGCGAGCCATGCTTAAATCGTCGCACTATTCAGACCGAAAATCAAATAAATAGTCCCACTCAACCAGCCAAAAAGTACTAATATATTTTTTTTAAATTATATAGTACTGCAGCTTTCTCTTTATTCTAAACACCTTCACTTCAAGCGTACAATAATCATAAAATCAAGTTCATTTTGTACTGCAAACTCTTAAAAGAGTCACTATTTCTCAAAAAAAGACAACTTTAGTACGGCAAAATAAGTAATAAAAAAAGCATCTTCCTCAAAACGGTACTAATACTTACCAAACAAAAAACTTTTGTACTCACAAACAACTATCACAGCACGAAATCTTATACTCCAGCAATTTTAGTGCGTTTACCTAGCCCTAATCGCAGCTAAAGACAACACTCTTTTAGCCCAAAACAAAAAAGCCACACCCATGCCATCGATACACCAAATATCCATAGCATGCTTGTAGCTCTTTTCCCTTTTTAAATTTCCTTAAATTACTGTAGTTACTGTAGGCTTTCGATTAATGCCCATAGCGCCTCTGCACTATTGAAGTTTTCAGGAATGATGTCAGGAGCATTGATCTCAACATCAAACTCATCATTGATTTCACCAACGATCTCTAAAATCGCAAATGAATCTAATAAACCATCATCGATTAGTGTAGTGCAATTTCTGAAATCGATATCAGGATTAACTTCTTCTAAGATTTCTAGTAGCTTTTCCATTTTTACCTTTCCCCTTTACATACATAATAAATAATACATTATAAATAATTAAATTCGTTGGTTTCTACCCTATCTCTCATAAGCTCTAGCCCGTCTTTAGTTGAATAAAGATAAACCTTAGGTAAATCTCTACTTAAAAACAATGCTGGCGTTTCAGTCATAGAATATGCACCAGTATTAATAAACTCTAGTATATCCCCTATAGTGGGCTCTGTCAAAGGCATATTTTTTACAAGATTGTCATTGATAGTGCAAAGCGAACCACAAACATTGGCCTTATCCTTGCCTCCATTATAAATTCTTCCATCAGTTTTAAGCTGTCTATACCAAGGAAGCTTCATTGCCATCATCTGACCAAAATAATTTACCTGATGAATACCTCCATCTACAATACAAAACTGCGTACCACAGTTTAATTTACTGTCTACAATCTTAGTATAATAAGTGCCACAAGAAGCAGCAATAAACCTTCCGATCTCAAGAGTCTTCTTGCCCTTAAACTGCATACCTAAAAGCATCTTAGAAAATGCCCTAAGAAGCTCAACCTCATCAGCATCTGTCATTGCCCTTGCGGTACTCTCATCAATAGGTTCCTCACCCTTTTTAACCTTAGGCTTAAAATACTCAAAATAAAACCCTGTACCAAATTCTAATTCTTTAGCTTCATATCCATAATCATCCTTAAGCTTTATAATCAAGCTATCACAATAATCAAGCTCCTCCTGATAAATTTTAAGGTTATGTCTCTGAGTTCCAGAAAAATGCTGAATCCCTACAATATCAACACCCTTATAATTTGAACGATTTGCAATAATTTCACAAAGATCCGCCTCATCTAATCCAAACTGATTTCCAGAAGTGATTCGTAAAATAATGCTTACAACAAGATTATTGTCACAAGCAGCTTCATTTACTAAATTAAACTGTGCCACAGATTCTGCTGTGTAAAGAATACTATCCTTATACTCTGATACTATACGCTTAGTGTCACAAGGCTCCTTATAAACTCCTGATAAAACTACCTTATCCATAGGAACACCTGCCCTCTCGCAGATCTTAAACTCACCTGGTGAACAAACTTCAAATCTATCAGCGCTATCAATTAGAGCACCAACCACAAAAGGATTTGCTTTCATTGCATAGCAAATTGCAATATCATCACCTAAGTTTTCCTTTAAAAAATCTATTCTTCTATTAATTACATCCGTGTCAAAGACGTAAGCTGGCGTACCTGTAGTCTTTATAATTTCATTGTAGTTTGGTCTATATCTATCCATTAGTTTTCCTCCAAAAGTTTCTTAAGCTCGCCTCTATCAATCTTGCCATTTTTATTAAGCGGGAATGTGTCTATCTGTTTGTAAACATTTGGTAACATAAAAACAGGTAGTGTTTCCTTAAGCTTTCTGTGAAGTGGCTTACGCTCAATATCACCTTCATAAAATGCGATGATTTTATTATCTTCAAAGATACAGCAAACCCTTACAATCTCATCTATCTTATCCATAGCATTTTCAATTTCGCCAAGCTCTATACGGTGGCCCATATGCTTAATCTGAAAATCCTTTCGAGATGCAAAACAAAGCTGGCCATCCTTATTATATGAACCTAAATCGCCAGTTCTATAAATGATTTCAATATACTTATCATTTAAAGGATTTTGACAAAATGCCTTCTTAGTCTGCTCCCAGTTATTATAATATCCCATAACAACTGCTGTGCCGCTGACACAAATTTCCCCAAGACCACTGTTTGGCTCAGCCTTAACAAGATTGTCATTTTCATCTAAAAGAAATACTCTCTCATTTTTAAAAGGAGTGCCCATAGGAATCACATCCCCTGGCTCATATTCCTCTTCGATTATATGGTAAGTGCAGTTACAAGTAATTTCAGTAGGGCCATAAAGATTTACATACATGGCATCAGGCAAATACTCCTTCCAAATATTTAATTGTTTAACTGGCATAACCTCACCTGAGAACATAACCTTGTTGATCTTTTCAGGCACCTTATACTCAAAGCCCTTAAGAGTACTTATAATGCAAACTGCTGAAACAGCCCAAATAATTGTAGTAACCTCTCGCTCACATATAAAGTCCAAAAGTTTTGCAGGCATTGAGAAAAACTGCTTAGGAATAATCTGCATAGTAGCACCAGTTTTAATAGTACTGTAAATATCCTTAACAGAAACATCAAAATCCCAAGGAGCCTGATTACCGATAACATCACTGTCGTCAATACCAAATGTTTCAGTGAAAACATCTATAAAATCCATAGTACTTCTGTGATTAACAATAACGCCCTTTGGTACACCTGTAGAACCAGAAGTAAAAATGCCGTAGAGAGGATCTATATCAATATGCTCTGCCATTCTCCCATCTAAAATCTCTTGATCTATAAAACTCTTTTCTTCTAAGTCCTCAAGCAAAATAGTTTTACCCTCAAATTCTAGCTTTTCTAAATCTCTTTGACTATTAGATGATGAAATTATAGTATTAACTCCTAAAGTATTTAAGATATGATTTAATCTCGTTTTAGGCTGCTTAGTATCCATCATTACATAAAAACAACCTGCGTAAACGATACCAAAAAACAAGCTAATAGCATCTACACCCTTTTCCATAAATACAGGAATGGCAGTATTTTTTTCAAAATCTTTTGCAAGCAAAGAGCCTATCTTTTTCGCACGATTAACTAACTCTTTATATGTTATCTCTTTATTTAAATCTGCAAATGCCACCTTTTGTGGAAATCTTGTAGCACTTTGCTCTAAATATTCTAATACGTTATACATTTTTATGCTCCTTTACATTTTGTGCAGGTGGAACTGGCTTTGCCTTCTCCTTTTTTTCAGGCATAGGAAGAGGATTTTTTTCCTCCTGGCGACGTTGCCATTCTTCTATTTTCTTACGTTCCTTTTCTTCATCTTTCTTCATACGTATCTCAGCCTTCTTAATAAGAGTGCTTTCATACTTATCTATTGTTCCTGCCAAAATATGATCTACTACTCTATAGTCATAAGACATCTTATACTGACTCTTATTTCTAATTGTTTTTTCAATCCAAGTATATACCTTGGTATACACGTTGTAATTTTCATCCCAACGTGATTTAACATCATCATCATACTGACGAGTTTTAATCTTGTAATTTGGTAGAACTTGCTCATAAAAATACTTAGACATCTTTTGCTGACCAATAGCATTTAAATGATACGGATTATAAAAGTCATCTTTAGGATCAAGGCCTATTTCCTTAAGTTTCATATCAAAATCATAGACCTCATAACCATATTTTTTAATAATCTTAGTTGCCTTATTAATACGAGTCTTAGAATCAAGCATCCTTTCATCATAATATCTAGGCATATTTACAAAAATTACATTTTTAATCTTATTTTTCTTTAAGTAGTTAAGTAAATCATAAAGCTGCATAGCTGTGATTTTGCTTAATGATTTTTCTTCTTTGAAGTTTGTCGCATCTACTATCTGACTTAAGTCACGGTCGTCACTACAAGCTTGCCCTTGAATTCCACTGATAGTAAGAAGTCTTTTATCCATTTTAGCTTTAGCTTCTCTCTTAAACAACTCATAACATTCGACAAATCTAGCAAGATTATCATGATATTTTAAAACTTTAAACTTATAAGGTAGCTTATCTCCTTTAATTAAATCATCGATAGCTTGATTTCTAAGAACCGAATCTGGCATATTGTCAATCCACATACGAGTGTAGCCTTCAGCAACAGCACGTTTGTTATTATAAACAGCGCCATTCATAGATATGACCATTAGCTTTGGATGCTGATACTCTATGGCAGCCTGAACTTGAGACTTAGCAAGACCCATCGGAGCTCCTGCTGTAGCTAAGTTATAACTTGTTATACCATAATTTTTCCATATGTACTCAGGAGAAAACCCTGCATACATCTCGCTGGCACCTATATGTACAACATCTATTGTATCCTTCTTTTCAGCAAAGAGGTTTTTAACACGCACTTCATGGGAACTAAACTGATGAGATGAGAATACCGACACAATCACAATAACAACAGCTAGTAAAATCCCCATTACTGCTATTTCAATCTTATTTCGCTTTTTCATACTTCCCCTCTCTTAAAACTGCATATATACAAACTGGCTCTGATCAAATCCCGGTCCATAAATACCAAGACCTACAATAAACATAAATCCTATAAAATAGATTACCCATCTAATAATACAATTTCTGTTTTCAAGCCATTTTCTAACATCCATATGTTCCTGCATAATATCTACTACTAGCAAAATCAATATACTAATAGGAATAATAAGTAAATCAGTAGGCTTAATACCAAGCATTAAAAATTCCTTTACATAATTTGCTGGTAAGTCGAAAATATTTAAACTTCTCACAAACACATGCCAAGCATCTACTAATCCTTCTGCTCTAAATATGATGCAGCCTACACATGTAAGCCAAAATGTTCTTATAATCTGCCAAGCTTGCCATGGCCATGACTTAGGATTTATATGAAGCTTATCATTTAGATAATCATAAACTGGCTTAATCATACCACTGATTGCAATAAGGATACCGTAATACAAACCCCATACAATATAGTTCCAACTAGCCCCATGCCATACACCTACAAGGAAAAATACTAAAATATTTCCGATGGCAATTGGAAGAGTAGCACCAAAATGTCTACCAAACTTATTTTTAGCACTCTTACTTAAGTTACGTATCTTCTTAGTAAGTGAAAATGGATAAAATACATAATCCTTCATCCACGCACCAAGACTCATATGCCATCTTCTCCAAAACTCTGGAATAGTTCTTGAAAAATATGGTCTTCTAAAGTTTTCAGCCATAGTAATGCCCATGCACTGAGCCACACCACGAGCAATATCTATACATCCAGAAAAATCAGTATAGTCTTGAATAGCATATAAAAATACACCTGCTGCTATCACTGACCCTGACATATTATCATAACCTGAAAAAACATGATCTGCTACAATACCTACTCTATCAGCAATAACTAGCTTCTTAAAATATCCCCAAATCATCAGCTGAAGACCATATTTAATAGTCTGAGCATCAGCCTTATGTCTTTCATAAAGCTGTGGTCCAAGCTCTTTATATCTGCCTATAGGACCTTCAATAATCTGTGGGAAAAATGATACAAACAAAGCAACCTTTGCAATATTTCTTTCAGCCTCAATCTTTTGCCAATAAACATCTATTACATAAGACATAGTCTGGAATGTATAAAATGAAATTCCAAGAGGTAGTATTAAATTTAAAGTTGGTATCTTACCGCCATCTGTCATAGGTTTAATAATCAAATTTAAATTTTCTGCAAAGAAATTGAAATACTTCAAAAAGACAAGAATACCAAAATTTAAGAGCAATAATAATACCAATGCTCTTTTTCTCTTTTTCTTGCCTTCCTCTTTAATTGCTTTTTTCTCTTCTTTTGTTAAAGTTTCTTTGCCCTCTGCTAAAATTTGCTTTTCATGCTTATGACTATTATCAATATTTATTGCTACATAGTAGGAGCTGATTGTCGTAAGCAATATAAATGCTGCAAACTTAACACTAGCATATAAATAAAAAAAGTAACTGGACGCTAGTAAAAACACCCATTGATATTTCTTAGGTACTAGATAATATAGCGCCAGTACTATCACAAAGAAACCTATAAATGTTAACGTATTAAATGCCATAAATTATTCCCTTTATCCCTCTATTTTATTTGCTTCCTCAACATATATTTATCTTACCATAAGAGTGTACTACTCTCAATAGTACATCTTCACTTTTTTATCACAATTTTGTCACATTTTTTTCTTTCTTCCAAGCACCCAAGGAAGCCATTTTTCAAAGATATAACAAATAGGTGCCATGGCTATAAAAACAGCTATTCCCATAATTACCGGATGAGCATCTAGCATACAAGCAGTTTCTGTTGATATGCGCTCAAGAAGTCTATAAACAGGCGAATGAAATGCCAATATAACTATAGTGTTTCGACCCATGAATTTAAAAAACTTTAACGAAGGTAAATTCATAGAGATAATAATGCATACTAAGCCAAAGCCTATAACGCCTCCAAGTAACAATATAAAATTACCATAATGATTAAGCGCCATAGAGATCTTAACATTATATCTAGCACATAAAAATCCTATCACAAAAGCACAAGTTAACCATATTAACTGTCTATGTTTATTTCCAATCATGCTTAAAAATGGTTTAATATATTTAATTAGAAGCCAACCCATAAGAACAAATATAAGTGCTATAGTAACAGTATCAATATGCCAAGGTAAGTATATTCCGACCTTTACAAATGAAAGCCAATAACCAAAAATTCCTATTGTAGCAACAGCTAAAATTAACTTAATTTCATTTTCACAAGACCACTTATTTATAAGCCAAAAAACTAAAATAGTTAAAAACAAAGTCACACAAAACCACATGGCATTGCTTGGACTTAAAACATGATGCTGATGAGAATAAAATATAGCATAGATCAATTCACCTATAGACTGTTTCCTATATCCTAAAACTCTATAATTTATAAACCAAAATGGTATAGTTAAAAAGCTCAGTGCAAAGTACGGCCATACTAACCCTTTAGCTTTGTTTTTCACAAGAGTCTTAAAGGTAAATTCTCTCTTTTGACACTGAAGATAAAATGTCATGCCAGATATTATAAAAAACAATGGCATATGAAAAGAGTAAATATAATATCTGTAAGTATCTGGTGTATCTCCTTTGCTGGCGTGACCCACCACTACTAAAAGCATAGTTAGGCACTTTAGCACATCAAGCCACTGTATCCTGTTTTGATTTTGTATCCTCTCTTGTCTATCAGACTGCATCCATTTCCCCCTGTTTCACATTTCAAAAAGGATGAGATATTATGTACCTCATCCCTTTACCTTATACTCTGGATATCTCTTCTTAAAACCTTATTTTATACACATAGTTATCTCTCGCAAATGATGAGCATTTTACTTTGTACTTTTCTTTGTATTTTACCTTTACTTTGCGAGTGTCTTTTACTTTATATTTCTTGTATTTGTACTTCCATCTACCTCGAACTTTTTTCCATTTTACTCGCTTAGTCTTGTAGACATATTTAGTTTTGTACTTCCACTTGCCGCGGACCTTTTTCCACCTTACCTTTTTAGTCTTGTAAACGTATTTAGTCTTATATTTCCATTTACCACGAACTTTTTTCCATTTTACTTTTTTAGTCTTATATACTGTTTTAGTTTTATATTTAGTTCTATACTTTGTTTGGTAGTATACCTTATTGTAAGACCTATAAAATCCTGCATAAAATGAAGTACCTGCATGGAACATGCTTTCTATTTCATAATATACTGGGATATACACTTTATATAAATAATGACCGTCCCAGTCATACACAGTTATAGTATTTCTAACACCTGAATAACTCTGCAAATCATAGATATAATTTCCATCTGCATCTATACCCTGATTAGTATCACGATTATACTTGTTTACTTTTACATATCTTATAGGTGTCATGTTTGCATCAAGTAACATATAATTATGTGACTGTTTTAATCTGATTACATACTCATGACGCTGAGAGCTATATGCAATAGCTGTGTATCCTTTAATCCCTTTAAGAGTCTTTGAAGAAGCTCCTTCTAATTTGCTTGGAACTTTTATATCCTTGTTATACTCAATTTTCAAAGAACTTGGATTAATAACAGAAACTCTATAAGGACTAGGACTATAATGAACAACTACTAGCCTATTTATATCCGCATTATATGTAATATCATTGCCATGGCCTAAGTTCATAGCTGATGAATATTTTACAGTTTGATTATTAGACAATGATGCTTTTAAAATCCTTGCCCTATTATTCTTATTAATAATATTATTACTTTTTCCACTGTCTACAAGTATTGAAATTTCAACGGTTATTTTTACAAGTAAATATAATTTAATCAAAAAATCATACCTTTTTTATTTTATTGTACCATAAATGTACCAAATAAAAACAGCCCTGTTCGGGCTGTCTGCTGTGATATTGAGAATTATATGGTTTTTTTCTAATATTACCTTCTGGAATAAATATATGGACGTTGTACTGTAATAATTATACAACACTAATTGTATTTATGCAATACCAAACCGTTGGTATATCTTCTTTTAGCTTCTTAGCTATCTTCGTTACTTCTAAATCCTCTATATAGTAAAGCGTCAAAATCTCTCTTACTTTATCCGCTGGTACTTCATTTATGTATGTAATAGGCCCTTTTACTTTCTGTATAGCTTTAGTGATCTCTTTTGTAACCTCGGTTCTTTGTTCCTCAAGTTCTTTTATTTCTTTGCTTATAGTAGCAATATAAATAATAAAGTTCTCAGTGCCGTTGTTGTTGGTTCTGCTTTGCGTTTTGCTCCAATCTATATTACTACCTTGCATAGTTTCTTTTAAGGCTTCTAATCGCTTTTTCTTGCGTCTTATTAAATAGTCAAGCTTATTCTTTGTTGCAATCATTTATAAACCCCTCTAATTTCTTTACTGCGTCGTCATGGTATTTGTATGTCTGTCTTTTGCAATACATAATCTGATCTGCGATATCTTGCATTGTAAGCCCTCTAATGTACCTACTATAGATAATGTCATATTCTACGGGGTTTAACTTCTCAAGTGTTCCTTGTACCTTTTTACTTGCCTCTGCGTATTCCAACAATTTAACGTCTAAATCTTCTTTTAAGCTCTTGTAAGCTTTTAAAACTAAATCACTGTTTAATGATAATTTATATAGTTTTTCAAGTTCTGCTGTTCTGTTCTCTATTATCCTTAATAGTTTCTGTGGTCTGTTTAAAAACTCTTGTAAATCCATAAATCGCTCCAATAAAGCAATAGGCACCTTTTACGGTGCCCTTTACTATAAATGCTATATGCTACTCTGTTTTATCTTCCATGTAATAAATCGCTTTCGCCTTGTTCTCAAGTACGAACGCGTCATATACAATTCTGCCTTCTACAAGGTCACCACTAATTCCTGGTGGGTTCTGATGAACCGTAAAATCCTCTAGCTTAGTTGGTGCCACTGTTGCACTTGGGTGTGAAATCATAAATCCAAAATTTGTTGGTAGTTTGGACTTTGCAACTTTAAGTACTGCCATACCGTCCAAATAAGCAATTACACCTTTCTTTTTCATCTCTTCGCTTACAGTGTCGCTCATATTGATGTCAGGGTTCTTTTTTAGCATTCTATAAACCGCTGGCGTTACTGTTAGATGTCTTTCTGTTTCGGGTACTTCTGCGTCGTCAAGTGCTTCTGTACCTTTGATGATTTCGTCATAAATATTTGCTTCTGTAAGTGCTACACTTGCAGGCTTTGTGCCTGCCTTAGTAGTCATAACTGTATATGTGTACAAGTCTACTTCAGGTATGATAACTTCCCTCTGCTGTCTTGCAAGTGCTGTTGCACTCTGTAACTGCTGTGCTGTTTCGTCTGCGTCCATTTTATCGATTGCGAACGTAAATGAACGGTCTTTTTTAAGCGGTAGCTCTTCAGTGGTTGCGTTTAAGTTCTCTACTGATCCATAACGTGAACCTGTCGCACCGCTTCCAGTCCCTTCTCTGTCATAGTCATTCATTTTACCTGTTGTTACTTTATATAATTTAATGCTGTGCGCTCCGTCCCAACTAAAATCGTTATTAGTTAGAATAGACTTCTTACTTTCGTTTGTGAATTTCTCATCTACGTATGGAGCGAACTTTGTAACTAAATCAATAGCCATTTATTCACCTTATAACATTACTTGTTAAAGATGTCAGCCAATAGGTCGTCACTCGTCTTTGGTGATCCGCAACTTGCCGTTGGTGTTCTTCCTACTAATGCCTTTTTGATTCCTTTCTCTGTAAGGTCTTTTACAATCTCTCTTACAATCCCTGTTACACTCTCAAGGCTTTCCTTGTATGTCTCTTCATCATTGTAATTTAAGATGTCTGCAAGCTTAGTAGGGAGCCCATTCTCTGCCATGTATAGCTTGGCGTCTGCTTTCCACTCTCTAACTGTAATGTCCCTTTCTCGCTTTTCTAATTCTGATAACTGTTCTTTGCCTTCAAGCTCTCTAGCAATCTTCTTGCGCTCTCTGGCTAACCTTTTAGATACTATTGCGTCAACGTCTTTGTCTGTATACTTTTTAAGCTCTACGGCGCTATTTTCGCCTTCCCCTATAGTATCTTCAATTTCAGTATTCTCTACTGTTTCCACTGTTTCGGGCTCCAGTGCGTTACCTCTGTTTTGTTCTGTCATGTTTGTTCCTTTCCCCTTTAAAGTCGGGCGTGACTTTGGAGTTATGATAAAAGCTATTTATTTTTAAGTGTGCTGTTCTGCTTCAGCATTGCCCCAAAAAATAAAGAATAAAAAAAGTGGCAAGGTCATAAAACCCTGCCACTTCGTGGCTACTCTCTGTGAAGTAGGTAAGTATATTATATCATTTATCAACGTCAATATCAATATAAACACGTTTGTATTTACCTTTTTGTGGTTTAACTATGTAGTTAGCTATATACGGTTTTAATACTTTTACCATCTTCTCCAATTCTCTCATACTGCTATAGCTTGCTTTTATTCTAATCATTTTTTCTCCTTCCTTTTTTATGGTCTCCGATATCTCTAAATACTCCCTTTTCAGGTGTTTCCATTTCTGCAACGCCTTGTAGATCTGCGTACCTGTTTCGGGTACCGTTTCGGTACTCATTACCGTTGTGAGTCTGTTGCACCGTTTCAGTGCTTCAGGTTTAAAACTCGATAACGTTTCGTTATTCAGTACGGTGCCCCGTTTCGGGGCGTCATACTATCTATAGGATTCTTCAGGTAAAATATAATATATATCCTTATATCTGCCCTGATGTACTGCAAGTATTACGTCTTGCAATGCAATCTTTGCTTTGCTATAGGTTGAAAATGTTCCGAACCTGTCGCCTTGCATATTCTCAATTATCCACTGACTGCCAACTTCTTTTATTCTGAAATCTACTTCGTGTGTAACCTTGCTTCCGTCCTGTGCTACAATTAACATATTTATTCTCCTATCTGTTCTGTTATTTGCTAAATTAGTCCATAGGTTAAATATAGCTTTAAAGCTCAAATACCAAGTTTTGACAAGTAGGGCGGTATGTTCCGCCCCCTCCTATCATTCTTTTTCTGTCTGTCTTTTTTTATCGAACCAACCGTCTTTATATCCTTCGTTATATCCTGAATGATACCAATCACTCATTAACCTCGCGGTGGTTTCTAATTGTGCTTTAGCTATTATCTTTACTGCTTCCTCTAGTGTATATTTCACTTTTCAACCTCGCTTGTTATTTCCTCTAACTTCTGATAAATCAAGTCCTCATAATCAACTATCATATCAAGCCTTTGTTGTATCTCTTTACCTGCTCTATATGCTAGCACTGAGGCTTTACCGTTTTGGTCGTTATCTCTTAGCTTAATAGCTAATATTTCAATATCTTCTCTAAGAATATCAATCCTTTTTACATAATCGTTTACCAGTGTTATATTATCTTTTATTTCTAAAACGTCTTTCATTTTTTATTCCTCCATGTTACAATTTAATTACTTATATGCTTTAGGGGTCTATGCCCCTTTGGGTTTAGATCTGTTTTCGATCTAAGCCCTTTTTTATTAAAATCTCCTAAATACTGTACCTGATATTCTTCTATTAGTTGTTGCTTTCGTTCCTAGCTCTAACTGCTTTCTAAATACCTTTTCACTTACCAGTGTAACCTCTTTAATTGTCCACGGTGTATCAAAATTATTAAAAGGGTCTAGCATATCATTAAAGACTTGTATTGCGTCTGCAAAATTTTCTTCTTTTTTGTCACGTGCTAAAAACTGAAAAATCTTCTCATTAGTATCTATGTTTATAATCTTAGCAATATAATATTTCATCATTTACCCCTTTATAACCTTTATAACTTACTGTAACTTTTATAACCCTTTTTCTTTGCCCTTAGAGCGTATCTCTAACCTTTATAACAATGTAACCTACGTGGGTTATAATGTTATATTTATTATATTTTACTCTCTATAGGTTTATTACACTTTCGGTATAAAATATAACGTATTTTTGCCTGTTTTTCCCATTTTTACCCTTTTTAAGGGTTATGCCTTTCCTCTGCAATGCTTGTATAAATATAACCTTATTCAGTGCTTGCCCAAATGATAATGGGCTTATATTATGCCCTGATACCCTAGAAAATTCTTCTAGTATATCTTTTGCGGTTCCCTCAAACCCTGTTGGGTTTATTCTCATAACCTCAGTGATCACTTTTTCATAGTATCCTAGTAAGTTTTGCTTGCTGGTCTTTTCGTATGCTGTAGCCTCTTCTACTTCCTTAGATGTAATATTTTCATCTTCACCAACCCACATAAAGCCTAGTTCGGGGTCTAGCTCAAATACGAACGGAACTGTTCTGTTTATGTTATTCTTTGGCTGTATAGCAACTCTTTTATTACTATCTGTAGGGTGATAGCCGATATACGTTGCGGTTCTCACTGCGTCCACAAAAGCCCCTGAACCTGTAAAGCGGTGTAATAATTTATAATTACCATTCTTAGGTGGGTGTACTACTTGTAATATGGATATGTCGTACTTTCTCGCCACGTCTCTTAGATGATCTAATACTTTTCTAGCTCCTACATAATCGTTTATATTAGTTTTTTCACCTACATAAGATAGTAAAGGGTCTATTATTATAAGTACGGGGTTAACGGCTTCTATATAGTCAATTAGAATGTGTGTAGTACAGTCAAATACGTTTTCTACTAGTGCCACTTTTGATAGGTCTGCACCTGTCTTTTTTAGTCGCTCTTTCATACCAGAATTACCATCTTCACCGCCTAAATATAAAACATTTCCACGTTTCATTATTATACCTGGCATGCCTTCGGGCTGTGTATCTGTAGTAACGGCTGATATTATAGCGGATAAAACCCACGTTTTACCCGTACCCGTTTCACCGCCAAATGTATTTACGTTTCCATTTATCAAATATGGATACCATAGGTAGCTTACATCTTGGTCTTTTACGTCATTGCCCCACTGAAATTTTAGATTTGCTTTTCTCTTTTCCTCTTCCTGCTGTTCATAATACTTGTCAAATTCATCTGCCACTTCAGGCGGTTCTTCTGTTGTCCATTCTTCAAACCTTTCATCTCTCATTCCTTCCCAAATATCCTTTCATATAAATATTGTTTTGATATCTTGCCACGTAAAACATAAAAACCTTGCTCTTTTAGTTCACTGTTTAGGTCCTTTATAACCTCATACGCCTTGCTATTTGAGCACATTAAGATGTTTGCTACGTCTTCGGCTGTAAGTAGCCTTCTATCGTCTACTCTTTCCATTATTTACTCCTTTCTGTAAGCTCTCGCCAGGTTTCATCACTCATTAGTTTAATGTCTACTAATGGTACAGTTCCGTCCTCAGTCTTAATATGGTCTATTACTGGTACGTCTTTACCGTTTATTTTTACTGTCTCATTCATCTTCTCACCTCCTTAGATCTAATAATTAACTTGCAATAACTTTCCATGCTTTAGGGGTCAAATTTCTTAATCTTCAAATATAACTAATTCTTCTACGTCAATATTTAATGCTCTTGCAATCTTGCCTAAATTTTTCAATGATAACGTTTTACGGCTCATTGCTTTTGTTAGGGTTACATATGCAATGCCTGTTT
>SAMEA3387475__coassemble_1329_pt1 | contig 26075 bp, 23 predicted proteins | sample SAMEA3387475__metabat2_high_PE_008 | metagenome-assembled genome bin SAMEA3387475 (sample SAMEA3387475) | Felis catus | biome: Faeces | place: United Kingdom | collected 2012
TTTATAATTTTATTAAATTGTAATTAAAAAATATATACAATTTACTTAATACTTTTAATTTTTAAATTACAGTTTATTTTAGTAATTCCTTTTCTACATTTTCAAACCCAATTCTATTAATTGTTTCCGCAAATCTTTCTTTCACATTGCCATTATCTTTAAAGAAATTTAGAGCTCTATCAATAAACTCTAAAACTTCATCTTCTGTCTTAAAGAAATGATTTACCATTTTACCATGAGCTGTCTTTTTACCCCATCTTCCGCCAATATAAATCTTATAACCATATGATCCACCTGCAACGCAACCAAATGGGCATTTTTCTACACAACGACCACAATTGTTACAAATATTTTCATCTACAGTGATTTTTCCATCTACTAATTTTGCAGCTCCCATAGGACAAGCTTTTTCAATCTGACAAACTTTACAACCTTTACATTTCGAAACATCATATGCAGGCTGGTACTGTCCCACTATACCAATATCATTTAAGTCTGGTTTTACACAGTTATTTGGACATCCACCAACTGCAATCTTAAACTTATGTGGCAATTTAACATCATTATATCCCAAGAAAAATCTTTCATGAATTTTCTCAGAAAGAGCATATGTATCAATTCTTCCAAACTGACAAGTTGTTCCCTTACATGATACAACCGGTCTTACTTTATCACCTGTTCCTCCTGTAATAAGTCCTGCTTTGCCTATTTCTTCACGAAATGCTTCAATATCATCATATTCAATACCTGGGCATTCTACTGTTAATCTTGTTGTAAAGCAAACATTTCCGTTGCCGTATTTTTCCGCTGCCTTACCAATAGCAATTAACTGCTCTGCAGTTATCATACCATTTCCTGTGATAACTCTTCCATTAAAAGCGTTCGTTCCTTTATTATGTAAAAAGCCCATGCCTTTTACTCTCTTGATATCTTCCTGATTTAAAGTACAAGTCATTTTAATTCACTCCTTTTTCAATGCATCCTATACAATTCACATTTTCTAAGTTGATTATAGCACTTGCTATTATTGATTACTAATAGTAAAATTTGATATATCTATTAAATGCACCAATACCTATTAAAGGAGACTAACTATGCTTACTATGAGACACTTTAAAATATTCCAGTGTGTAGCTCATTGCCTTAATATGAGCCATGCTGCAAAGCAGCTATATATATCACAGCCTACAGTTTCACAAACTATCTCAGAAATAGAAAAATTCTATGAAGTTAAGCTATTTGAACGTTTTCCAAAAAAGCTTTATCTTACCAGCGAAGGTGAGCGACTTTTAAGTGCAGTAAACAATTTGATTTATTCTTACGACCAGGTAAATACCATGAATCTTAAGGATACTTCAACTATTTTATACATCGGGGCAACTCATACTATCGAAGACAGCATACTAGATAATCTTCTTTCATCAGCCCAAAAGGCTTCAAGTACCCTTGATTTTTATGTAAAAGTCACTAATACTGCCAATATTGAAGAACAGATTCTTTCAAATGAGCTTGATTTTGGCATCGTCGAAGGGCAGATTGACAACCACGACATCATAACTGAGCCTATTACTGAAGACACTCTTTTGCTAATTTGCAGCCCTGAACATAGGCTTATGAAAAATGAAAACATCACTATAAATGACCTTAACCACGAAAGCTTTATCCTTCGTGAAAAAGGCAGTGGTACTAGAGAACTCTTTGAAAAGAAAATGGCTATAAACCATCTTAACTTTGAAGTTAAGTGGGAGTGTGCCGCCTTCAATGCCATTAAAAATGCCGTTATAAATAATCGTGGCATAGGGGTTATTTCATCTCGCATGATATCTAAAGAACTTGACAATGGCTCTCTTGTTGTTCTTCCTCTTGATGAGTTTATTTGGCAACGTAACTTTTACATCTGCTATCATAAAAACAAAGATATTAACAAAAATATCTTACCATTTTATGAAACCGTCACTAATTTTTCTGACTAACTAAATACATACTCATTTAAATAGGCTGTTTCACTAAAATTGTGAAACAGCCCTTTTATATGTAATTTATTTAGTTGCTTTTTCGATTAAATCTTTTTTAAGCTCCCATAAATCATGACTTAAGTCAACATAGTAAGTTTGAGGGTTTTCAAATCTTAACATTTCATCCCAAAGAGCAGCAACCTGGCTTGCACAATACTCTCTAATTTCATCAATTGAAGGAGGATTGTAAACAAGCTTACCTTTGTCAAATAGCTGTACTCTTAAATTTTTAGCTATGAAATTGCTAACCTTTTTTCTCTTCCAAACGTTTTGTGGATCAAAGATCTCATATTCATCGCCTTCTGGAATTGTTTCTTCATCAAGAGTAATAACATCAGCAATTGCTCTATTAGTATCCTTATCATATAGTCTAAATAAAGTCTTAAAACCTGGATTAGTGATTTTTTCAACATTTTCAGAAACCTTAATCTTAGGAATCATCTTGCCATCTTTTTCAAGAGCAACAAGCTTATATACTCCACCAAATACAGGCTGGCTTTTGGCAGTAATTAGTCTTTCGCCAACTCCAAATGAATCTATACAAGCACCTTCTGCCAAAACATCCTGAATTAAATACTCATCAAGAGAGTTTGACACAACGATTTTGCATTCCTTAAGTCCAGCGTCATCTAACATCTTTCTAGCCTTCTTAGTCAAATATGAAATGTCGCCACTATCGATACGAATTCCCATCTTTTTAGGCTTCATCTCTTTAAATACTTTTATAGCGTTAGGCACACCTGATTTTAATACATTGTATGTATCAACTAAAAAAGTACTGTCATCTGGATAAATTTCTGCATACTTTTTAAAAGCTTCATACTCATTAGGAAACATCTGAACCCAGCTATGAGCCATAGTCCCTAGAGCAGTTATGCCCATATCTCTATCGGCAATTGTGCAAGCTGTACCAGCACAGCCACCAATGTATGCAGCACGCGCACCATAAACTGCTGCAGAAGCTCCTTGAGCTCTTCTACTTCCAAATTCCATTACTGCTCTACCCTTTGCCGCTCTAACGATTCTGTTTGCTTTTGTAGCAATAAGTGACTGGTGGTTTATTAAAAGTAGTACCATAGTTTCTACAAACTGAGCCTGTATAACAGGACCTCTAACTGTTACAAGAGGTTCTCCTGGGAATACTGCAGTTCCTTCAGGTACTGCCCACACGTCACATTTAAATTCAAAGTTACGAAGATATTCTAAAAACTCTTCATCAAACATATTTTTACTTCTTAGATATTCAATATCCTCATCAGTAAACTCTAAATTATTAAGGTAATCAATCATTTCGTTGATCCCTGCAAGTATTGCAAATCCACCGTTTTCCGGTATTTTTCTGAAAAACATGTCAAAATATGCGATATCCTCTGCCATGCCAGCATTAAAATAACCATTTGCCATAGTAATTTCATAAAAATCAGTTAGCATGGTCAAATTCATTTTTTCATTCATGATATACTCCATCTAATTTTATCAATATTACTTCTATACATAAGTGTATAGACACCTTATTAATAGTATACCTCAAAATGTAAAAAGGTCAACTATAATACTTTTTATAAAAGTATATATCGCATTAATAAGACTACCTTAATAATCTTTTTAAGTATCTTCCAGTATGAGAATTTTCATTTGCAGCTACTTCCTCTGGAGTTCCCTCTGCTACAATAGTGCCTCCTCTAAATCCACCATCTGGTCCTAAATCTATAATATGATCTGCACGTTTAATAACATCTAAATTGTGCTCTATAACAACTACTGTATTACCTGCATCAACTAACTTGTCTAAAACCTGGTTTAATTTATCAACATCAGCAAAATGAAGGCCTGTTGTAGGCTCATCAAGAATATATATGTTTTTTCCAGTAGATCGTTTTGAAAGTTCAGATGCTAATTTTATTCTTTGTGCTTCACCGCCAGATAACTGAGTTGAAGGTTGTCCTAATTTAATATAACCTAGGCCTACTTCTTCTAATGTGTCCATCTGTCTTTTTATAGATGGGATATGTTCAAAAAACGCAACAGCTTCTGAAACTGTCATATCTAAAACTTCATAAATATTCTTACCCTTATATTTAACCTCAAGAGTCTCTCTATTATATCTCTTACCCTTACAAACTTCACATGGAACATAAACATCTGGCAAGAAATGCATTTCTATTTTTATAATGCCATCACCATTACATGCTTCACAACGACCACCCTTTACATTGAAACTAAATCTTCCCTTATCATAACCTCGCATTTTAGCTTCAGGTACCTGAGCAAATAAATCTCTAATATGAGTAAATACTCCCGTATATGTTGCAGGATTTGAACGAGGCGTTCTACCAATAGGTTCCTGATTTACATCTACTACCTTTTCTAAATTTTCAATTCCAGTTATATCTTTATGCTTTCCTGGTCTATATTTTGCTCTGTTTAATCTGTTGGCAAGCTCTTTGTACAAAATATCATTAATAAGACTTGACTTACCAGATCCAGAAACACCAGTAACACAAGTTAACTTACCCAAAGGAATCTTAACATCTATGTTCTTTAGGTTGTTTTCTGCAGCGCCCCTAATCTCAATAAAATGGCCATTGCCTTCTCTTCTATGTTCAGGTACTTCTATCTTTTTCTTTCCTGACAGGTACTGTCCTGTAATTGAGTTAGGATTGTTTTTAATATCTTCAACAGTCCCCTCTGCAACTACCTGGCCTCCATGAACACCAGCTGCAGGACCTATATCAACAATATGATCAGCAGCATACATAGTATCTTCATCATGCTCAACAACAATTAAAGTATTACCTATATCAGTTAAATTTCTAAGAGCTTCAAGCAATTTATCATTGTCCTTTTGATGAAGTCCTATACTTGGTTCATCTAAAATATATAAAACACCTACTAAACTTGAACCTATTTGAGTTGCAAGTCTTATTCTCTGTGATTCACCACCTGAAAGAGTTGCAGATGCTCTAGACAAAGTCAAATAGTCAAGTCCCACATCGATTAAAAACTGTAATCTTGCCTTAATTTCCTTTACAATTGGCTTTGCAATAGTAGCTTCTTTTTCACTTAAAACTAAGCTATCGACAAACTCTCTAGCTTCCAAAATAGACATATCTGATAATTCAGCTATATTTTTTCCGCCAACAGTTACAGCCAAAACTTCAGGTTTAAGTCTTTTGCCACCACAAGTAGGACAAGGAGCTTCCATCATATATTTTTTAATACGCTCCTTCATAAACTCCGAGTCAGTCTGCATAAATCTTCTTTCAAGATTTGGAATAACTCCTTCAAAAGCATCTTCTCTATGTGAAAGAGCTCCTGTAGTTCTGCTGACATAATCATACTTTATTTTTTTAGTTCCTGTTCCATATAACAGTTCCTTTTGCAATTTTTTCGGAAGATCCTTCCAAGGCGTATGAACATCAACCCCATATTGTTCAGTCAAAGCATCAATCATCTGTCTATAAAATCTTCCATCTTCCATAGATGCAAAAGCCTTACCAAATACACCGTCATAAATACTAAGAGTATCATCTTCAATTAACAAATCAGGGTCAATTCTCTGCAAAAATCCTAAGCCATTGCAATCTGGACACGCACCGAAAGGACTGTTAAAAGAAAACATTCTAGGCTCCATTTCCTCTATGCTTATACCATGCTGTGGGCAAGCTAAAGATGTACTAAAAGTTTTTTCATAACTTTCTCCATCCTTGGAAATTAGCGCAACAATAAGACCTTCACCATGAGTAATAGCAAGATCGCACGCCTCACTAAGCCTGCCTTCTACTCCTTCCCTGATTACTATACGGTCAACGACAATCTCGATAGTATGCTTATATGTCTTTTCAAGGTTTATTTCATCTTCCTCTAGCATATACATCTGCCCGTCCACACGAACTTTTGTAAAACCTTCCTTTTGAATTCTTTCAATTACCTTTTCATGAGTTCCTTTACGCTGTCTTACTACAGGCGCAAGCATTGTAACTCTAGTCTTTTCCCCTAGCTCCATCAATGCATCTACAATCTGATCCACTGACTGAGATGAAATCTCCATGCCACAAACAGGGCAATGAGGAATGCCAATTCGCGCATACATAAGTCTTAGATAGTCATGAATTTCTGTAACTGTCCCTACTGTCGATCTTGGGTTTTTACTTGTAGTTTTCTGATCTATAGAAATAGCCGGAGAAAGCCCTTCGATATACTCTACATTGGGCTTTTCCATCTGACCTAAAAACTGTCTAGCATAAGCAGATAAACTTTCTACATATCTTCTCTGTCCTTCTGCATAAATCGTATCAAAAGCAAGAGAGCTCTTACCCGAACCTGAAAGACCAGTAAGAACTACAAACTTGTCTCTTGGTATAACCAAATCAACATTTTTTAAATTGTTTTCATTGGCTCCTTTAATAATTATATCCTTTTGCATTAATTCCTCGCATTTCTAAATCTTTATATAAACCTATAATCTAGCCTTGTATTCAAACACTTGATCTCTAAGCATCGCAGCTCTTTCAAAATTAAGATCGCTAGCAGCTGCCTTCATTTCCTTTTCAAGTTTCTTGATAAATTCCTTTAATTCCTTCTTAGTCATTTCAAGAGGTTTCTTTTCAGCAAGCTCATCTTCAACTGGTTTTGTTGCCTCAATTACCTCTCTTACGGATTTTTTGATAGTCTGCGGAGTTATGCCATGTTCTTTGTTATACTGCATCTGTATTTCTCTTCTTCTGGCAGTCTCATCAATAGCATATTTCATAGCCGGGCTAATCTCATCTCCATACATAATAACCCTGCCCTCTGCATTTCTAGCTGCCCTTCCGATAGTCTGCACAAGCGAAGTTTCATTTCTTAAAAATCCTCTCTTATCAGCATCTAAAATAGCAACCAAGCTTACTTCTGGAATATCAAGACCTTCTCTAAGCAAATTAATACCCACCAAAACGTCAAATACATCCATTCTCAAATCACGAATTATCTCAAGTCGCTCTAAAGTATCTATCTCGCTATGAAGATATCTAACTTTAATACCAGCACCTTTTAAATAATCAGTAAGAGATTCGGACATCTTTTTAGTAAGTGTCGTTACAAGAACTTTATTTCCTTTTTCAATTTCTTTATTTATTTCCCCGATTAAATGATCAATTTGTCCTTCTGTCGGCACCACTGTAATTTCAGGATCCAAAAGCCCTGTCGGCCTTATGATTTGCTCTGCACAAATACCGCCAGAATGCTTCTTTTCATAGTCTGCAGGAGTCGCACTTACATACAAAATTTTATCTTCAATCTTTTCAAACTCCTCAAACTTAAGAGGTCTATTGTCAAGAGCTGATGGAAGTCTAAAACCAAAGTCCACAAGGGAACTTTTTCTAGATCTATCACCTGCATACATAGCTCTAAGCTGCGGAAGCATAACGTGCGATTCGTCTACAATAATCAAAAAATCATCTGGGAAATAGTCAATTAAAGTATATGGTCTAACGCCAGCTTCAAGACCATTTAAATGACGTGAATAATTTTCAATGCCCTTGCATCTTCCAATTTCACGAAGCATCTCAAGGTCATACCTAGTTCTTTGCTCTATTCTCTGAGCCTCAAGAAGTTTCCCCTGCGCCTTAAACCAATCGACCCTCTCCTCAAGTTCATCAGTTATAGTCTTAATAGCTCTCTCCATGCTCTCCTCTGTTGTAACATAATGAGACGCCGGATATATTGCCACATGATTTCTAATACCTAAAATTTCTCCAGTTACAGGATTTAACTCTTTAATATATTCAATTTCATCACCAAAAAGCTCTATTCTCACTGCATTTTCAGCTCCTGCTGGAAATATATCGATAATATCACCACGAACTCTAAATGTCCCACGCTCAAAAGCCAAATCATTTCTATCATACTGAATATCAATTAGCTTACGCATAATCTCTTCTCTTGGTTTTTCCATGCCTGGTCTTAGAGAAATCACTTGGTTTTCATAATCAACCGGCGATCCTAACCCATAAATACAAGATACGGAAGCGACAATTATTACATCTTTTCTTTCGCCCAAAGCTGCTGTGGCGGAATGGCGTAATTTTTCTATCTCAGCATTTATATCGCTGTCCTTTTCTATATATGTATCAGTTGATGGCACGTAAGCCTCCGGCTGATAATAATCATAGTAGGATACAAAATATTCCACTGCATTTTCAGGGAAAAACTCCTTCATCTCCCCATGAAGCTGAGCCGCTAAAGTCTTGTTATGTGAAATAATAAGGGTTGGCTTTTGCATTTTTTCTATAACGTTTGCCATAGTAAAAGTCTTACCTGACCCTGTAACCCCTAAAAGAGTCTGGGCTTTTTTACCTGATTTAAATCCTTTTACAAGTTTTTCTATGGCCTGAGGCTGATCGCCTGTAGCCTTAAATGGCGCATGTATTTTAAACTCAGCCATAAGAGTCTCTCCTTTCATCCATATCTGTATTTCTTACCACATTTTGTTCGTTTTTACACCAATTTTTGTATGTAAATCTGGATTGCCATCAGATTCTTCATATTGTTTCTTTAATTCTATATATTCCTTTTGATATTTATTCATAAATATACCACCTGCACCTTACTCACTAACAACATCGCACAGTTTGTCCATAATATCTGAAATATCACTTGGTATTCCTTCCGCCCAATTGGGACTTGCTAAAACTTCTCCCTCTATAGCTATATACATTACTTCAGGGATTGCTCTTTTCATTTCATTCTCATCAACTTCTTTCGTCCAATCATATCCACCATTATATATATCACATTTAGGATTAAAGGCATACTTTTGATTTTTATAAAACCCTGCAATATAGTTTTTCTCAAGAATTTCAACAATATCAAAATCCTCTAATGCCCAAGAAGCATCTTTCTCACATTCTTCTCTTGATTTAAATCTTTTAAAGAACTGTGGATTCATATACCAATACAAAAACAAAGCTGTTCCCTTATCAGTATCCTCTTGTTCTGCTATCCATTTGATTACTTCCTTAGAATTATCAAAGTTCCAATCTATTGCCAAAAGTTGTCTTTCTTTTGGAGTGTTTTTCTTTAGATAATCTATGATTAAAGCTGTTTCAAGTTCATCAAACTCATCTTCATCAATCTCTATATCAGACCAGTCAAAATCCTCATTTAAGATTTCATCAATACTTAGCATTTCATTTCCTCCTAATCAGTCCCACCAAAAATACCAAACTGTTGACTGCCAAAGTGTATCTGCCAAATTACCAATAGTAGGATCTTCTTCCTGATCTACAATATCGGAGCAAAATCCATATTGCTCTGTTGCAAGCTCCATTGCATCTTCTTTGCTTACAGGTGCTGGTAAAATAAATTCAAGTTCGTCATGGGTCATTGCTACTGGAATAGCACCATGCTTTTCAAACCAGTATTTTGCTACTGCCATAAGATCCTCTGTATCAGGACAGTCATTCCAATTTCCAAAAGGTAGGTATGCAAATACTTCCCATGGATTTTTCACAGGTATTTTTGCTAAAATAACAGGATGTGTCATATGAGTTTGTGAATTCCAATATGATGAAAAACGACAATTATCATAACCGCCTTCCAAGCTTCCAATTATTTCTTGCCATTCAAACTCATCATCCTCAGCTTCTGACTTACGCACATCAATATATCTGCCCAAAACTTCCTCTCCATCTTTTAGTGATACAGAAAGTATTTCTTTTCTATATTTTTCTACAGTATTTTGATTAAATTCATAATAGTCGGCATCATTTTTGGGGTCTGAGTTCATTACAAGACATTCAAACAAAGTTTCATCCGGCTTAATCAGCATTGGGATATATCCCTTTTCACTGCTATTTCTCATAGCATAGCTATATGCAGATGTTATAGGATCGTCATCTGACATGGATGGGAAATAAGTACATTCACACCCAAGATACTCCATTATAGCCTTTGCAGTATTCATCTCGCCATCAAAATCATCTTTTAATATTTCGTCAATAGTTATCATTTGCATTCTCCTCCTATTGCTTATTGCAGTCTCCAAGTACCACTTTTGCTTTCTTTGCTACTCTGATGAGTAATGGCATTTTTACGGTCTGTATTTAACACAAAACTAGTATTAGCCATTTTTTCAAGAAGTTCATCTACCCCATGCTCTAGTTTATAATCAAGTTCTCCTTTATAAAGTGGAATTATTTGATAAAAATTAACTTCTTCTCCACTAGGTAACATGCAAATATCACTTCCTTCATCTGTTCCTTGTGGGCTTATCAACATGGAGCCACACAACTTAGTATTCTTTGCAAAAGGATCTCCATTGTCAATCGTATGGCCATTACCAAGCCATGTATCACATTCGATAGGCAATCTAGCTAAACTCTTCAATAAGCGTATCGGCCAGTACCAACGTTCATCTTTCATAAACTCATCATCTATCTTCCAATGATCCGGCACTGCAATAGCAAGCTCTGCACGCTCTAAATTGTATTCGCCTAACTCCTCTGGTACATTCATCTGATGAGCTCCCATTCCCATAGTCACAAAAGTATAGTAATCTCTATTCTCAGATGGTGGCACCACGCAAATATCTACATGAATATCAGGAGATACTATTTCATGAAAAACATTGTCAAATTTTCCAAAATATTTTTGAATATGTTCTTCTACAACTTCCATCTCTTCTTCTGTATAAAGCTCTGCTTTGCCTACTCCCTCAGATGACCAAAAAGCATCTTCCTTTTCTGAACCATCAGGATTTAAAAATATTTGAAAAAATATATCCTCGTCTATTAGTTTATAAAACAAACCAATGTTATAGTTTAGCTCCACTATAACTGCATCTAACTTTGCTTCTCTACCATCTGGGTAAGAGCCATTTAGCCATTTACCACTATCCATCAACTCCTTAAGATCTTCTAGCCAAACAGTATCCAATTTAGAAAGACCTGCTTCATTCATTTGGAATACCAAGTCAAAAGTATGTTCATTTACTTCATATGATACCTGCAAGAATGGCCCTTTTTCTTCGTCCTGCTGTGGCTTTATTCCAAAGATATCTTCAAAGCGATCTAGCCCTTTTTCATTTATAGTTATACAAGATATTGCACGCTGTTTGCTATCAGCATCTTCATCTAATCCTTGTTGCAACGTTTGATCAGCATCTGGATTAATCCAGTGGTATTCCATCTGTTCTATTGTTGCTCCTTGTTTGATTTCATTTTCTAAAGTCAAAAATTCATAATCACCTGGCACCAGAGTAAGGCCTTGAGAAACTGCTTCAAATGCTCCATTTTTATCGCCAAAGTGACTACGCAATTTACCTACTTGTAGCCATACCCATGGATATGTTGGTTCTTCTTTAGCACCTTTTTCCGCATATTCAAGTGCTTCTTTTAATCTACCGCAAAACATCAACGCAACAGAGTAGCGGTAATACCATGTAGCGCAACCCGCAGCATTTTGCTCCGAATGCTTTAGCCATTGCGCCGCCCTATAATAGAAACGATACTCATCTAAATTGTTATAGGCAAATGAATACCACAAAGCAATCTGAAGGTCCTTTTGTGCCTGCTTATATGTAAATCTTCCTGCTTCTACACCCTCATCAATAAAGTTATCTAGCCACGAAACCATTTGTCCAAAATATCCTGAGATACCATCATCTAAGTCTTCAAGAGTCTTGATGTCCTCTGCTGAAAGCAACGAACCTGTTTCTGGGTCTAGCTCCACCTCTGGTTCTTGCTTCCATATACAAACAGTTGCTGCATCTCTATGAAAGTTATGAAAATGTGCGTGTGGCAAGTTTTTTTCTTCGAAAAATTCTTCTGCTGCTTCCAAAACTTCCGGTAAATCCCAAGCGATAAAATCTAAGTATCCATAATATAACCCTGTTGCTCCACCTAGGAAAGTAACAGATTTATCTCCTGCTTTTTCTAATATTGCTTCTTCTAACGCATCTCTAAAATCTAAAATGCTATTACCTTTATCTTCACCTTCTATAGCATCCACAGGATATATAAAGAATCCTGCTACTATTCCTTGCTGATAGTATTCATCTACCGTATCAGTTTCATCAGATAAGTATTGGTTAATTAATATTGGAAGACGACTAGCTCCAATATATACATCTAGTCTCCAATCGGCATCTTTATCTTCTAACGGCTCAAATTCATAAGCTATATAGCTATTTTCTAAATAGTCACTGCCATCTTTCCAAAGGGTAAGTCCCATCTCTTGTAAAGCTTCGGCTAATTTACTAAGAAGTGTAGACGGACCTTTTTTAGGCTCTGCAGAAACATCAAACTCTGCTATAAGTCCAATTGCAGAAACTTCACCTATAGTTTGATCTACCAACATTGAAAGGGTCCACCAAAGTCTGTCCTCATCTTCTGTTAGAAGATATTTAAGCTTTTCACAGTACAAGTTCAAATTAACTTGCTGATCCTCTGTTTTTTCTACCCAAACCTGTACATCATCTGCAGTAACGTTAATATCATCTGATCGTAATTCAAAGCCTGCAGACGGTTGACGACCTACTAGAATATTCCAATTTTCAAGTATTTCCTTTGGTGCTTCCTTTTGTAGATAAACTAATGGAAACAACCTGGATCTTAATCCATCGGGACTTAAAATTAATTCATACTTTTCTCCGTTAAAGCCAATCTCAAATGAACTATCTCCTAATGCAATATCCAGTGCATTTCCGCATTTTTCAATTATTTTTTCTCCAAAGAGTTCTCTGTTGTCATCGTCCATCATTTGACGGAGTTCTCCTTCTATTTCAGCAAAAGTCTTCCAAGTTTCTTTTACCCTCTCTCTAAAATTTTTCTTAAATATTGGAAGAGACAAGTGGCCAATACACTCATTTATGTTTTCCTGAGTATCTTCATCACCTGGTCGAGCTTTCAGTGCATTTTTAAAATATTTTAAAGCTAAAGACCATTCCTCTAAATAATAATATGCACAAGCAAGTCGATAGTTCCAACAATGATCATCATGCATTTGTTCTTCATAAGGTTTTAAAAGCTCTATTGCCCTTATGTACAGTTCTTTTTCTGATGCATCTGCAATGGCAATGTAAGCTTTAGCCAGTTCACTATCAATCTCTGCAGTATGCTCATTAACAGGTATATTTTCTATAGTTTCAATTAGTTTTTGGTATTGGTTGTTTTCATTCCATTTTTGGCACTGTTTTAAAATATCCATATTCAGTTCCTCACTTTCTTAATTCAATATAAAAATCATGTTTGCTGATGAAACATAGTAATAATTTTACATTCCGGACAAATCTCTATATACAAAGTTCCCTCTGCACATTCTAAAATAGTATCCCAGTGTATTTGAGCAAGATACTTCATTTTCTTTCCACATTCAGGACACTGTCTATACTCCCAATCCTGCACCCAGCTTGCATATCCTCCAATAGTGTTTACATCATCGGAAAAGGCCCCATAAAATATTGATCTTTCTATTTCCGATAACACAAACCGATTATTAACCATTTCTTCTATCTCTTCATCTCTAAAGTAGTTCTCGTCTATCCCATCAAATTCGAGAATCTCACTTTTTCCATCAAGAGTAAATCTATTTGAAATTCCTTCACTTAAAGTTACACAGTTTGGGCAGCAGCTTGCCGTAATAGTTCCATCAATTCCAAGAAAATCAAATCGCCAGTCATTTCCATCAAGCACGAGAATGTCTATCATTTCACATCCACAGTAAGGGCATTTTTCCCCTCTTTTTCGTGCAATAAATGTACTCTTTTCATCTTTTGTATCTCCTAGCTCAAAAGAATAGCACTTATCATAATTAAGTTTTATATAGTTATTATTGGTATCAAAGGTCCATCCACCTACTTCAGCATAAAGATCTGAATCTACATAAAGGTTTTTTCTCCATGGCTTAGGATTTATTTTTAATTCATACAAAGCAGCTTGAGCTTTTTTACCTCCTGCCATAGCTACACAGCCTAAAAGCAGACTGCCCTCATCTGATGATTTTGATGCCATAAGTTTTTCAATCAGCTTATCTGTTATTTCGTCATTTGCATTGTAATACAATTCGCTTGGATAAAAAATTTCATTTTCAAATGCTGTCGTTGCAATCTCATTGCAATCTATTCCTATAGTCATCAAGTCATGAAAAATATCCCACTCTTCTGTAGTATAAAATTCGTCATCCAAAGTTATAAGTTTTTCTATAACTTGTTTTTTCTTTTTTTCAATTTCATCTAAAGTCCAATTATTCACTTCTTCCCTATGATGCCTTGCCTTGCATTTCCAGCAAAGCCCTTCAAATCCCAAGAGAGTTTGACACTCTGGACATTTATATTTTAAATTCATTATATACCGCTCCTTTACATCCCCTATAACTCTACGCCCCTCTGTTCTCTTTCTTCTATCAAGTCAAAAACTTCTTTTATGTCCATCTCAAACATTATGCTTTTTTCATCAATAGGCTTAAAATAGAAATCCAATTTTTCTTTTCCAACTTCCTCTTCTAGCAGCTTCCAATCAAAAGTTAATCCAATATAAAAAGCAAGAGTATCGCTTCCAAGTGAGTCCATATACCAGCGAATCTGATACTTTGGCTCAATATATTTCTCAATACTTCTCAATGTTGTATCCCTATCTGTATATTCATCAGCATAAGGTATCTCTATTTTCACACCATTCTTTTCAAGAACAATATCTATTTCTCTTTCTTTTTCACTTTCTTTACATTCAAACTTTATTTGATCTTCAGGTGGAAGTTTTTCATTAAAATACTTGATAATTGATTCTTCGTACTCTCTCCAATCAATCCATATTAATTCATCATTTTCCCAAAATTCATCTCTATTTTCGCTTGGAGCAACTAAAAAACTTTTTATCATATCCATAAAATTTCACACTCCTTTATCACAAATTATTTTAATTTCAGTACAAATCCCCATATGCTCACCAAAATTAAAAGAACTCCCAAGGCAAAAAATATCATCCGACGAGAACCTCTCCCATAACGTTGAGAATCTGGTGCTCCTGTAGGATCACAGAGCCAGTTCCAATTGCAAATAGCTCCAACCAAAATAATTACACCAAATATCAAAGATAATATATCGTAATACTCTCTAGCAAAACTTATTATTTTTTCACCATACATTTCTATCCTCCATAAGATTACTATTTTTCATAACCTAAATAAAAAACCCCACGCTAAGCTGTTATCATAACAGCTTTACGCAGGGCACGAAAAAACAATAGTGAATTTATCACCTTTTGATTAAAGTTTTTATCCATATTTGAACGTGTCATTTTGTATTTATTTCTATAAGTCTGATAATGCCTTCTTCTCATAGTCTCTCCTTACGGAATCTAATTTTTTATATTATAGCATATAGCTCTTGTATTTTGAAATGTTTATTTTACATAAAATAAATGATAAAATGATAATACGATAAAAAAACTATGGAGATATTATTATGAAAAATATATTATTTATAAACGCTTGCGTGCGTCCCAATTCAATAACAAACTTTTTGGCAAACATCTTTTAAATAAGCTATCTGGAAAGATTATAGAAGTTAATCTTGAAAAAGAAATGATTCAACCCCTTAATAAAGAATCTCTAGAAAAATGTGAAAATTTATCTTTGGCCAATGATTTTTCAGACGATATGTTCAAATACGCCCATCATTAAAGAAGCAGATATACTTGCAATAGCTGCTCCTTTTGCGGATTTATCATTTCCTTCTATGCTCAAAATATATTTTGAAGCAGTTACAATAAACGGATTAACTTTTCATTACACTTCTCAAGGTTTTCCTGAAGGACTAACAAATATTAAAAAGATTATATATATCACTACTGCAGGAGGACCTATTGGCGAATATACTCTAGGCTATGATTATTTAAAAGCTTTATGTAACTTGATGTTTAGCATAAATGATATCACTTGCCACAGTGCTGAAATGCTTGATATAATCGACACCCATGAGGATAGCATTTTAAATGATACTATAAAATAAATTAACGATACTTACTAAAATTTAAACTAGAAAAATTTCAAAGGAGAATCACGGTGAATTTAAACGAAGTAAAAGAAATTAGAAAACGTTTTCGTCCAGATGACGACAATATAAGTCACATATACGGTTGCTATGTTAATGCCGCAAAAGAAATAGTAACAAGAATCGATATGTCTCTTGGACTTATGGAAATCGACGAAAGAGAAATGTATTATAAAATACTAAAAAAATCTCTTTCCGGTAATCTTGGCAGAAACCTTATGGATCTTGAATTTACAACATCTCAAGTAGAAAATAGTGATGAACATAGACTTCTTCAAGGCCTAAGGCAATCACATCTTACTGACGAAGGTTTACGAGAACTTCTTTATACTCGTATTATAGAAACCCTTGAATTTGGTGAGCATAGCTACGTTATTTTGCTGGCTTCTGACACTTACGACGTGCCTTTTAAAGGCAGCGATGATGAGCTTTTTGATGACGGATCAAGTGAGGTATTTGACTACTTCATCTGTTGTGTTTGCCCTGTAAAAGACGCAAAAGCTGCACTTAGATATGAATCATCTGAACATGCATTTAGAGGCGCCTCAACTGGCCATCTTTTAGGCTCTCCTGAGCTAGGATTTATGTTCCCTGCATTTGATGACAGAAGCACAAATATCTATAACCTTTTATATTACAGCAGAAGCACATCAGATATTCATCACGAATTTATCGAAGGAATTTTCAATACAGAAAATATCCCTATGTCAGCTGTAGCCCAAAAAGAAGCATTTAGCGATTGCCTTGAGTTTACTCTTCAGGACAACTGTAGCCTAGAAATAGTTCAAGCAGTCCACGAAGACATAAGAGAAAAAATAGCCATTCACAAGGAAAGCAAGGAGCCTGACTTACCAGAAATTTATGTAGAAGACGTCACAGACATCTTGCAGAGGAATGGCATCTCTGATGATGTCATAACTGCTTTTAATGATCAGTGCCACAAGCAGCTTGGTGAGACAGGCATCTTAAATCCAACTAATCTTATGGAGCCAAAAAAATTTGAGATGGTTACACCAGAAGTTAAAATTACTGCAGATCCTGAGTATGCATATAGAATCGAAGCAAAAGTAATTGATGGAAAAAAATATATAATGATACCAGCTGATAGTGAAGTTACCGTAAATGGTATCGCAATTAATATTCCTAAGGACGAGGATAATCTGTAAAAGAAAAAACGGAAGAGTTCGTACTCCTCAATCTAAATTAATCTTAAAGGTTGAAAGTGAGGAGTACGAGTTTTGGCAAAATCAGGGAACTTTAATCCGTCAGCAACTTGCATGTAGCAAGATTAACTTTCCTCTGTAGTACTAATAAGTTATAAAAACAACAATATTAGTCCACCAAGAAGCTATAAGAGTACTAACATCCTTATATTTTGAGGATGTTAGTACGAACGTCTTACAAATTTAATTTAATAGCTATTTTTATAACATCTTCTTTTCTGTTTTCGAAGATTTCGTAGGCTTCCTCTATATCTTTTAAGTCAAACTCATGGGTAATCAAAGGGGTTGTATTTATTTTCCCAGTCTTAATTAAGCTTAAAATCTCATCGCAATCACATCCATCTACACCACCTGTTTTAAAAGTCAAGTTTTTACCATACATCTGTGGCAATGGTAGTATTTGAGCTTCTTCGTAAAGAGCCACTATCGTAACTATTGCATTAGGTCTTGCTGCTTTCCAAGCTAGCTCAAAAGTCTCACTGCTTCCGGCAACTTCGATTACTCTGTCAGCTGCAAGAGTCGCAACATCTTCTTTAGTAGGATCTACCAAAACAACATCAGGATAGTGCTTTTTAATAAAAGTCATTCTCGCAGGATCCACCTCACACATGACTATCTTTTTAGGATTTTTAAGCATTACACAAAGAAGCGTACATATGCCTGTAGGACCACCGCCAATAATCAAAACAGTATCTTCTGGTGTGATCTCAGAAATTCTTGCAGCCCAAAAGCCTGTGGCTAAAACATCACCCACAAAAAGAGCTTCCTTATCAGAAATCTCATCAGGAATTTTATTTAACCCTTGGTTTGCATAAGGAATACGGACATATTCTGCCTGGCCACCATCTATTCTACATCCTAAAGCCCATCCACCATCTTTATCCTCACAATTGTTTACATAACCATGTTTACAGAAAAAACATTCACCACAAAATGTCTCCACATTTACAGTCACTCTATCTCCTGGCTTAACATTTGTAACCTGACTTCCTACAGACTCAACAATGCCCACCATCTCATGACCTACAGTTATACCTGGTACGGCTTTATGTACGGCACCATGCTTTATATGAATATCGCTAGAGCAAATACTTGCCATAGTAACCTTAACGATAGCATCCTTTGGGTCTAAAATAACTGGTTTATCCTTTTCAATTAAGGCAAAATCATTTTTGCCTCTATATGTATATGCTAACATTTTCTTTAACCTCCAATAAACAAGCTCCAATAAATAATTCAAATTATCTTAAGTATATCACACTTGGCCCAACTATTGTGATATACTAAATTGATGCAGAAAGGAGAAACTAGTATGACAAAATACACTTTAAAAGACTACCTTGATCTAATGAACAACTACAATCTTGTAGTTGATTTTGATTTAAAAGATAAAGAAAATCTAATTATAGACTATTTAACATACAATTCTAAAAAAGTTACTGACAACACATTTTTCATCTGCAAAGGAGCTGCTTTTAAAGCTAAATATCTAACAGAAGCCATAGAGCAAGGAGCTTGCTGTTATATTAGCCAAGAAAAATATCCTGTAGACGAAAAGATTCCATATATTATCGTAAATGATATACGCAAAGCTATGCCGCCTCTTGCCGACAAATTTAACAATAGTCCTTGGAAAAAGCTGAAACTTACTGGATTTGGTGGAACTAAAGGCAAATCAACTTCTGCCTACTATATGAAATCTGTAGTAGACGAGTATATGGCTAAAACAGGTGGCAAGGAAAGTGGGATTATTTCTTCTATTAATACTTATGACGGAGTTATAAATATCGAGTCACACATAACAACTCCAGAAGCTGTGGAGCTTCAGGAGCACTTTCAAAATGCTATAACAAGTGATATTACATTTTTAGAGATGGAAGTTTCATCTCAGGCTTTAAAGTATAACCGTATCGACAATATTACCCTTGATGTTGGCGTATTTTTAAATATTTCTGAAGATCATATTAGCCCTATAGAACATCCTGATTTTGATGACTATTTTAACGCTAAACTTAAAATCTTTGATAATTCCAAGTATGCTGTAGTTAATTTAGATGCAGATTTTTCAGATAAAATATTACAAGCTTCAAAGGTCTGTGAAAAAACTTACACTATAAGCACAAAAGATCCATCAGCTGATATCTATGGATATGATATTCACAAGGAAGGTCATGAAACTATCTTTACAGTTTGTGGGCCTGGATTTACTGAAAGATTTGCACTAACTATGCCCGGACTCTTTAATGTTGAGAATGCCCTAGCTGTTATTGCCGCTTCTCTTTTATTAGAAATACCTTTGGAGTTTATTAAAAGTGGTTTATATAAAGCTCGCACTAGTGGTCGTATGGAACTTTACACTAGCCAGGATAAAGAGAAAATCGCTGTTGTAGATTATGCTCACAACAAACTAAGCTTCGAAAAGCTTTTCGAGTCAGTGTCTAAAGAATATCCTGATTATAATGTAGTTGCCATCTTCGGTTGTCCTGGCGGTAAAGCTATTAACAGAAGGGAAGATCTTGGAACTATAGCTGGCAAATGTGCTTCTATGGTTTATATTACAGCTGAAGATCCTGCCAGCGAAAGCTTTATGGATATTTCAAATGAAATTGCTAAATTTGTTGAAGATCAAAATTGCCCTTATAAAATTATTGAAGATCGAGGAGAAGCTATAAAGTATGCCTTAGATCACTCTGAAGGAAAAACTATTTTCCTTATCACAGGCAAAGGCAATGAAACTCGTCAAAAATACGGTACAAAGTATATTGACTGTAAATCAGATGTAGAATATGTAAAAGAATTTTTTGATATTAAATAAATAATAAAAACAGGTAACTATCTCTTAATAAATAGTTACCTGTTTCTTTCTATGGTTTTATAAGTCAAACAATGATACTTGCATATTTTTATATGAGACTGCTTTAGCCTCTTTTACTATGTCGTCATGATAAAGCTCACCTACTAAAAGTGAGGAATTAGGATTGTGTTTTTTCATATTTGATTTTACAGTTTTCCTATCATAATTAGCATAACAATAAAGACATCCATGGCCACAAGTATTATACATACCTACATCATTGCCAATTACACAAAAGCAACCATTCCTGCCACCAAAATCTTTTTTGGGTATATCAAGAGTCACTCCTAAAGCATGTTCCAAAACATTTTTTCCCATGCAGCCTGAAGTATCTGCTCCAAAATTTTCAAGGGACAAATCTTCGCAGCAAGTCATAAGAGCCATACTATACCTTTTGGCAATTTCAACCAATTGGGAAGTTATTTGCTCCTGTTCTTTCTTTGATACAGCTCTAATTCCCTTAAAGTTTTTCTTGGTTTTTTCATATAAATCTACAAAACTTATAACGCAAATATCTGTATATCCTTCTAATTTCTTAGCCATTTGTTCAAAAGCTTGAATATGAAAATTTAATGAGTACTTTTCATTGATGAAAATTGGATCATAACGCCACACTACAGCATTTTTTCCTATCTTTTTTGATAATCTTTTAAAAGAGTTTATAACTTTATCTGCAGATGGAACGTAAGGCTCAATATCCTGTCCATATGAGGTTATAGTAACCTGCCAAAGCTGACCAAAAGCATCTATTTCATCAATCCTATCTAGCATAGGTTCTGGATTTTTAGTAATAAATGCCAATATATCAACAGTTTTAGGATCTAGATTAAATTTAGTAATCTGATTAGGACTGTATGGATTTCTTGCCATTACATAACCTTCAGATATTCTATTGTAAAACCACCGACTATACCAAGCAGGAATGTCAGTTCTATTTCCAAAGTTAATTATCATTTTTTCTCACTATTCTATAGTATGTTTTTGCAGTTATAAAATATATAATACCATATAAAAGTGAAAATACAATAAAGCTAACAATTGTACAAATCACATATAAACTAGTATTAAATAAACCAAATAACATAAGTATTTTTCTTATCATATTAAAAGCAAACGCCACATGTATACCTGCTGTTATTAAAGGTAAGAAAAATACCATTAAAGTTTGCGATTTAATCGATGCTTTAATATCAGATGTACTTAATCCAACATTTTGCATAATTTCAAATCTTTTCTTATCTTCGTATCCTTCTGAAATCTGCTTATAATATATGATTAAAATCATCGCTAAAGTAAATAAAATACCTAAAAATACAGCTAGGAAAAATATTCCTCCATATGAACCTACAAAGCTATTTCTAGCTTCTGCTTGACTTGATATGCGTCCATGAAAACCTTCGGCAAAAATCGCCTTTTTTACTTTTTCATAATTCTTAAGAAGCTTATCATCATCACCTTCTATATTATAACCTTTATAATAACTAATATAGCTTGCATTTTCCCCATAAGCTTTAATATTTACTTTTTCTAAATCTTTTAAAATACTATCATTTTTAACTACAATAGTAAAACTTCCTATCCCAGCCATCTGGCTTGTTTTTTCTTTAGCTATATCTCTTGAGGTTCCTTTAACATCAAAAACATTATTAAGAATATTTATATTATCATAGTTATACTTAAGATCATTTTCTAAAACCATTACTTGATTATCTTTTAAGCTTATAGGCTTATCAATACAGTCATTGTATTGATCTACAGTTATAATATTTAATACTACAGCATTAGCATCACTCAAATTCTTATCAGTATCAATAGCTTTAAAATCTTCTTTAGTATTAATAGTAGTAAAATTTAAATATTTAGATTTTTCTATTTTAGAAACCTTAAGATTATCTTCTTTTATTATATTATCAATTGTTTTTTCCCATCTATCAATTTTCTCATTTGAAGTAATACCTAAAGTGTTTGGAAAATGCTCCTTTATAATATCTTCATTACCTACCATTAGAGATGTTGTTGATGAAATCATAACTAACACCATAGTAGATAAAATACAAATATTACCTAATCCTACAGCATTTCTCTTCATACGGTAAAGCATGCCTGAGATTCCTATAAAATGTCTAGTTTGATAATAGAATTTCTTATTTTTACGTAAAATTTTTAATAAAACAATACTTCCTGCAGTAAAAATCAAATATGTTCCTATAATTACTAATATAACTGCTACAAAAAAATACACTAAACTATCTAAAGCATTATCTATAACAACTGCAATTGCATATCCTGATCCAAGAGTTACTACGCCTAAAATTGTCATTAGCCACTTTGATTTGGGTTCTTTTTCGCCAGTATTTTCACTTCTAACAAGCTCTATAGTATTACTATTTTTAATCTTTACTATTGAATATAGTGTAATTAACATAAATATTACTGCAAATAATACAATAGTTTTTATAATAGCATTAGATGAAATATAAAATCCCAATACTGTATTGTAACCTAATATTTTTAAAATAACTAGATAAAAGGCTTTATCTAAAATAACCCCAAGGGTAATTCCTAGTATCATGCTTATGATATAAATGTAAACAGTCTCTAAACATGCCACTCTACTTATATGATTTTTACCCATTCCTAAAACATTATAAAGACCAAATTCTTTTTCACGCCTTTTCATCAAAAAGCTGTTAGTATAAAAAAGAAATATAACTGCAAATATTCCAACAATATAAATTCCAAAAGTCATAGTCTGTCTTATCATATCAGCACCACGAAGATTTGAAATACCAGAGTTTGCTGCTAGAGATGAAATCATATAAAACATAGCAGTAATAGCTACACTAGTTATGATATAAGGTACATAAATACGACTATTTTTCCTAATATTTCCTGCTGCTAATTTTGAAGTAAATAAGAAATTATTCATTCTCATCACCACCTGCCGCTATAAGTATCAAAGCATCATTTATTTTTTGATACATTTCCTGGTTATTACTATTACCTCTATAAATCTGATGAAATAATCTTCCATCTTTGATGAATAAAACTCTGCTTGCATGACTTGCTGCTTTCGTAGAATGTGTTACCATCAGTATAGTTTGTCCATCTTTATTTATTTGTTCAAATATATCAAGCAGATTATCTGCTGCTTTAGAATCCAAAGCACCAGTTGGTTCATCTGCTAAAATAAGTTTTGGTTCAGTTATTATAGCTCTTGCAACAGCTGCCCTTTGCTTCTGTCCCCCAGATACTTCATATGGATACTTATTAAGCAACTTTTCTAAGCCAAGCTTTTTAGCTATAGGATGTAATCTTGCTTCCATCTCTTTTACACTTGTTTGTGATAGTACTAATGGTAAAAAGATATTATCTTTTATTGAAAAGTTATCCAATAAATTAAAGTCTTGAAATACAAATCCTAAGTTATCACGTCTAAAATTTGACATAGCTTTTTCATTAATTTGACTAAAGCTTTTTCCTTGTAGTATTACCTCTCCTGCAGTAGGTTTATCTAAAGCTGCCAATATGTTTAAAAGTGTAGTCTTACCTGATCCAGACTCACCCATAATCGCAATATACTCTCCTTCTTCTACTGTAAATGATACATTACTAAGAGCTTGCACCTTATTGCTTCCTAATCTAGAGCTATATATTTTTTTTACATTTCTAACATCTAAAATTGTCATTATCTCTTCCTCCTTTTGTATCAATCATAGCAAAAGAGCCGAAGTTATCACAATTTAATCATGTGACAATTTCGGCCTATCATCTTACAATTTTGTAAGGTCTTTGCAAAATTGAATTTCAAATACACTTCCATCGCCAATTTGCGATTTTACTTCAATTTTACAACCTATCTTTTCAGCTATATTTTTAGCAAGATATAGCCCAAGCCCTGTAGACTTATTTGAATTTCTACCATTGTATCCTGTATATCCTTTATCAAATATTCGAGGAATATCTTCACTAGCTATACCTATACCTGTATCTTTAATAAAAATACTATCTCCTAAAACAACAATTTCTACCATTCCACTAGGAGTATATTTAATACTATTTGAAATAATTTGATCAAGTAACATTGCTAACCATTTTTCATCTGTAATAACTCTCTTATCAGTCCCATCGTATCTTAACGATATATTTTTAAGAATAAATTGAGAAGCATATTTCCTTATAGTTTTACGAATTATTTCATCTAAGTTATACTGTTTTATAACAAAATCTGAGGAATCATCATCTAATCTTACATATACCAATGCCATATTTACATATTCTTCAATTTTAAAAAGTTCACTTTGAAGGTTTAAGCTTTCCTCACTATCTTCTTGCTGTAACATCAATTTCATAGCTGCAATAGGAGTCTTAATTTGATGAACCCAAGTAGTATAATAATCACTATTATCTTGACGCCACTTTTCCATAAAATTTCTCTGTTCATCCAGTTGATTTTTAATCTTACCAATTATACTTTGATATTGAATCTCAATTTGACTAGCTGCTAAAGGTAAATTTCCATCAAAAAATGGCTCTGTTTTTTCATATTCTTGTAGTCCTTTTTGTTTTTGTACAAAATTCTTATAACTTATCGCTATCACAGGAATAGAAATTAATATGCATAAAGTGCTAGCATATATTATGGCCTCTATTTCTTGATTATATAAAAACATAGTTCCCCAAAATATTATGGTAAATACTATTGTCAAATATATGTAATTTTTTTGTTTCTTTAAATATTTTTTAAACATGCTAACCTCTATTTATTATATATCCACTCCCTGGCTTAGTTTCTATAAAATCTTTTAACGCTATCTTTTCCAATTTTTTTCTTAACCTGTTAATATTTACGGTTAAAGTGTTTTCCTCAACATACATATCACTTTCCCAAAGTCTTGTCATAAGAGTATTTCTACTTACTACTCTACCCTCATTTTCCATAAGTGTTTGCAGTATTCTAAATTCATTTTTTGTTAACTCTACAGTTTCACCTTTATGTTCCATAGTCATATCATTTAAATTTAAAATAGCCCCTCTAGCCTCTATAACTTGCATGGCTTCTGTAAAATCATAAGTTCTTCTTAATATTGCACAAACCTTAGCAATTAATACATTTATGTCAAATGGCTTAGCAATAAAATCATCTCCACCCATATTCATAGCCATAATTATATTCATATTATCTGCTGCAGATGATATAAAAACTATAGGAACTTTTGATATTTTCCTTATTTCATTACACCAATAATAGCCGTTGAAATACGGTAATTTTATATCCAATAAAACTATATCAGGCTCAAGTTCAATAAACTCTTTTAATATATTCTCAAAATTTTCTGCGCACTGACCTTTAAATCCCCAAGTGTTTATTCCCTTTTTTATAAGTGATGCTAAGGTCATATCATCTTCTACTATAAATACCTTCTTATCATTCATATTATTACCTCTTGACTTAAATTCTATTATATATTAGCATATTTGTAGTATTATATAAAGGACGGTGAGTACTATCAAAATTTTAGAGTCATCTGAAAACTATCTAGAATCTATATTGATGCTAAAGCAGCAAAAAGGTGAAGTTCGTTCTGTGGATATCGCCAATAAACTTGGTTTTTCTAAAGCTAGTGTTAGTGTAGCAATGAAAAATCTAAAAAACAATAATTATATTTCCATAGATGAAAAAGGATTTATTTCTCTTAAACCATCTGGTCTTGAGATTGCTGAAAATATCCTAGCTAAACATGAACTTATTACCAATATTTTAATTAAGCTTGGTGTAGATTCTCAAGTTGCTTCTGAAGATGCATGCCGTATTGAGCATGCTTTAAGTGATGAAAGCTACGAAGCAATAAAAAACTTTATACAAAATAGATAGCCTATTAAAAAGCTACCAAATAACATTTTACTCTGTTAGTTTGGTAGCCTTTTGTTTTTTATACTAGATTTAATTG
>SAMEA3387475__coassemble_1337_pt1 | contig 25795 bp, 20 predicted proteins | sample SAMEA3387475__metabat2_high_PE_008 | metagenome-assembled genome bin SAMEA3387475 (sample SAMEA3387475) | Felis catus | biome: Faeces | place: United Kingdom | collected 2012
GTGCAATACAGACTCACTCTTCAAGCTGCATAAAAATAGCGAGGCAGTTAAAAACCGTCTCGCTAATAAAGTCTAACTTTTTGGGGTCACCTCACATAATTGAGATGCTCTAATTTTTTATAAAATTGGTTTACTGGTGTTGGTGTTAGTACTTCCATTTGTGTGATTTGAATCCGAACCTCCACCAGGCTCAGGTTTTGGCTCTGGAACTGGAGGCTCAGGCTTTGGCTGAGGTTCAGGTTTTGGCTCTGGAACTGGAGGCTCAGGTTTATCAGGTTTTGGTTTATGTGGTTTTGACGGTTTGTCAGTTACATCTGTTATAGTACCATCAGGTTTATTTGTTGAAGGCTTTGAAGGTTTTTTATTTTCTTCAATTGAATCATTACTATTTGAAGGTTTATTTGTTGGTCTTTTATCAAAGATACTAGTAGGTTTATCTGTTTTGTCTTTATTGATTGGTTCATTTTCAACATCTATTGGTTTATCTTCAATAGTTTCACTGAAATTTGTATCTAATATTTCAACTTCTTGTGGAGACTTAACTTCATATTCGCCTGTTAAAAATATGTTATAGAAAAGAGTTGTGCAAATTATTACCGAAAAAACAGTTGATAATGCAATAATTTTATTAAAAGATAAAAAGCGCTTTTTATCTTTTATGTTAGTCGCCTTTTCATTAGTTTTTTGAGTTTGTTGTTTATCTTTAAAATAATTAGATCTCGGTGACATATCATATCCTTTCTCTATTGGTTAGTAACGTCTATAATAGTACCTTCTATATTTTCATCTAATCCTGAGTCATCAGAATTAGTTGATTGTTTATCTTTTGAAGGTGTTGATTTGGGTTTAGAATCGATATCTTTTATTTCATCATCATTACTAGGGTTTATATTTTCTGTTTTTGTTGTATTGTCATCTGGCAAATTATTTTTATCATTAGATGATGAAAATATGAGTCTTATAGAAATAAAGCATAGTAAAAGTATTGCAATTATTATTATAATTATCTTTTTCTTCATTTTTTTATCCTATTAGAAAACTATTTATTTGTTTATCATTTGCATTTTATATGCTATAATATTATACAGCAATTTATAGTATAAAATCAATAGATAGAGGAGAGCAAAATGGAACCGAAATACAAGCGAGTTATATTAAAAATTAGCGGAGAAGCACTTGCAGGAGATGAAAAGTTTGGCCTAAATGGTGAAACATTAAAAATCGTTGCAAGACAGGTTAAAGAAGTACATGAACTTGGAGTGGAGGTTGCCATTGTTGTTGGCGGAGGAAACTTCTGGAGAGGAAGAACAAGCAAAGATATGGATAAGGCAACAGCTGATTACATGGGCATGCTTGCAACAGTGATGAACTCATTAGCACTTCAAGAAGCGATTGAAGCTGTTGGATTGCAGACAAGAGTACAGACTGCTATTGAAATGAAAGAGGTTGCAGAACCATATATCAGAAGAAAAGCAGTACATCATCTAGAAGGTGGAAAAGTTGTAATTTTTGGTGCAGGAACTGGTAACCCATTCTTTTCTACAGATACAACAGCAGCATTAAGAGCTGCAGAAATAGATGCAGATGTAATTTTATTAGCTAAAAAAGTAGATGCTGTTTATTCAGATGACCCTGAAATAAATCCAGACGCGATTAAATATGATGAATTAACACATTATGAAGTGCTTGAAAAGGATCTAAAGGTGATGGATTCTACAGCTGCTTCATTATGTAGAGATAATAATATCACGATTCATGTGTTTGGTATTGCAGAAGAAGGAAATGTTATGAAGGCAGTATGCGGTGAAAAAATCGGTACTGTTATTAAATAAAGAATATAATACTAATTGGAGGATAATTAAAAATGAGTGATAAAGTATTTACAACATTAGAAGAAAAAATTGAGAAAACGGTTGCAAGACTTAAGGAAGATTTATTAACAGTAAGAGCAGGACGTGCTAATGCTGCATTAGTTGATAAAGTTATGGTTAAGTATTATGGAACACCTACACCGCTAAAACAGCTTGCAAATATTTCAACACCTGACCCAAGAACTATTGCAATTTCACCATTTGATGCTTCAATCATCAAAGAAATTGAGCATGGTATTAATGAAGCTAATATAGGTATTACACCAAGCAATGATGGTAAGGTAGTTAGACTAAGCATGCCTCAGGTAACTGAAGATAGAAGAAAAGAATTAACAAAGACTGTTAAGGCTCATGGTGAAGATGCAAAAGTAGCTATTAGAAACTTAAGAAGAACAGCTAATGACGAATTAAAGAAAGCAGAAAAAGCTGGAGAAATCACAGAAGATGAACTAAAGGAAGGTTTAGATAAGATTCAGAAAGACACTGATAAAGGTGTTAAAATGATTGATGAAGTTGTTGCTGCTAAAGAAAAGGAAATAATGGAAATCTAATTATGTTGGATATGAATAGGATTCCAGCTCACGTTGCCATCATTATGGATGGCAACGGTCGTTGGGCTACAAAAAGAAATATGCCTCGAGTTATGGGACATAATGCAGGTATGAAGACGATGAAGGGAATCGTTAAAAGAGCTGCACAAATTGGTGTAAAGTATTTAACCGTTTATGCATTTTCCACAGAAAATTGGAAGCGTTCTGAGGAAGAAGTAAGCGGTATTTTTAAGTTGTTAATTAAGTATGTTGATACAGAACTTGATGAACTGCATAAAAACAATGTTAAGGTTAATATTTTAGGTGATTGGTCAGCTATGTCTGACAAAGTAAAAGAAAAATTAAATCTTACAGTTGAAAAAACTAAAAATAATACTGGTTTACAGTTTAATATTGCTCTTAATTATGGATCTAGAGCAGAAATCGTACATTCAGTAAAAGCTATAGCTGAAAAAATTGAAAATAATGAGATATCTATTTCAGATATTGATGAAAATATGGTAAGTGCTAATCTATATACTGGAGAATTTAAAGTTCCTGATCCAGATTTAGTAATAAGAACCAGTGGAGAAATTAGACTTTCAAATTTCTTGATGTGGCAGTTGGCTTACGCAGAGATGGTATTTACAGACGTATTATGGCCTGATTTCACACCAGAGGAGTTTGATAAAACAATAGAAGAATTCCAGAGCAGAGATAGACGCTTTGGTGGGAGGTAGATGATGAAGACTAGAATTCTTTCAGGAATAATTATGCTACCGCTTTTGGCAGTGTTATATTTTGGTGGATATCCTCTTATTGTTGCATGCTTTTTAGTTGCAGTATTTGGAACTTATGAATTTTTTAAGGGATTTCACGCTATGGATATTAAACCATGCTATCCAATTGCAGTATTATCAGCGATAGGTCTTTATGTGATAAATATTTTTATAGATAATCAAAGTTGGTATATGCTATGGCTATTTGGAAGTGTTTTATTATGTTTGCTTTACTTATTTAGAATTGAGGAAAGAAAGCTTGCAGATGCAATGGCTACAATTACAGGCATTGTTTATGTAGTATTTTTCTCCTATCATGTGGTTTTAGTTGAGCAAACAGATATTCCGAACTTGATTTGGTTAATAGTCTTATCAGCATTTGGTACAGATATTTTTGCATATTTTACTGGTGTTGCAATAGGAAAGCATAAGCTATGCCCTAAAATTAGTCCTAAAAAGAGTATCGAAGGTTCAATTGGTGGTATTTTAGGCAGTATGCTTTTATGTGGACTATTTGGCCAGTTTGTAGCCAATGAATATTTAATTCATTGTATTATTATAGGGCTATTAGGAGGAATTGTTTCGCAGTTTGGAGATTTAACTGCTTCAATTTTTAAGAGAAAAATGGGAATTAAAGATTATGGAAATCTAATTCCAGGTCATGGTGGTATTCTTGATAGATTTGATAGTGTATTATTCACAGCACCATTAGTATATTATTATATTGTATTAGTTATTCAGTAGGTAATTATGAAGAAAATAGCGATTTTAGGCAGTACTGGTTCTATAGGAACTCAGGCATTAGATATTATAAGGAATAATAGTGATAAATTTGAGGCCACAGTGTTATCCTGCGGTAAGAGAGTTGAAAAGCTTTCTGAACAAATCGAAGAATTTCATCCGAAGATTGTAGTTGTCAGTGATGAAAAACAGGCTATGGAGCTTAGTCATAAGCATAAGAATGTAGAGGTGCTTTTTGGAGAAAATGGACTTATTGAAGCTGCCAGTAAAAGTGATCATGATATAGTTCTTAATTCTTTAATGGGAATTAGAGGTTTAGCTCCTACTTATGCTGCTATTTGTGCGAATAAAGATATAGCACTTGCAAATAAAGAAACTTTAGTAGCTGGCGGAGAGGTTGTCATGAAAGCTGTTAAAGAGCATAATGTTAAGATGCTTCCTGTTGATAGTGAACATAGTGCTATTTTTCAATCGTTACAAGGAAATTGTGATGCTAAGATAAAAAGGATACTTCTTACTGCTTCAGGTGGTCCTTTTAGAGGAATGTCTCTTGAGCAGTTGCATGGTGTTACTTTAGAACAGGCACTAAAGCACCCTAATTGGTCTATGGGTAGTAAAATTACTATTGATAGTGCGACTATGATGAATAAAGGATTAGAGGTAATAGAAGCAAAATGGTTATTTGATGTTAATTTAAATCAAATTGAAGTCCTTGTACATCCTCAAAGTATTGTTCATAGTGGGGTTGAATTTATTGACGGATCAATAATTGCTCAGTTAGGAGTACCTGATATGAGAACTCCAATTGCGTATGCGTTTACTTATCCAGAGAGAATACAAGGAAGTGCTGAGCATTTAGATTTCTTTAGTGAGGCTTCTAATTTAACCTTTGAAAAGCCTGACTTTGAAACTTTTAAATGCTTAAAATTTGCTTTTGAAGCTTCAAAAGCAGGTGGAAGCTATCCAGTTGTTTTAAATGGTGCTAATGAAGTTTTGGTTGATAGGTTTTTAAAGGGAAAAATTAGTTTTATAGATATCCAAAATACCTTAGAAAAAATATTACAGAATCATAAGCCTGAATATAATTTGGAATTAGAAGATATTTTAAGAATTGATAAAGAAATAAGAAGTATGATATAAGGAAGAAAATATGACAATAATTTATGCTATTTTAATGATATGTATTTTGATTTTTATTCATGAGCTTGGACATTTTATAGCAGCTAAGCTTAGTGGGGTAAAAGTCAATGAATTTGCTTTAGGTATGGGACCTGTTCTTTTTCAAAGACAAAAGGGAGAGACTATGTATTCTCTTAGAGCTATTCCTATAGGTGGATTTTGTGCTATGGAAGGTGAAGATGAAGAAAGTGATGACGAGGGAGCTTTTAACAAAAAGCCTGCTTGGAAAAAGGCAATAATTCTTGTTGCGGGTTCTTTTATGAATCTTTTAATGGCCATAGTACTTATGACAATAGTAACATATGCTATTGGATTTCCTAGCTCAACTTTAGGAGAAGTTACAAAAGGTTCACCGGCTGAAAAAGCAGGAATTATAGCTGGAGACACTATTATTGAAGCTAATGGTCATAAAGTTGATGATTGGTATGATTTTACAAAAATTGTAGATGAGGCAGATAAGAGTAAAAGTCTAGAATTAGTAATTGACAGAGATGGCAAAAAAATTGCAACTAAGTCTGGCTTTATGGAAAATGAAGGAAGAAAAGTAATTGGTGTTATTGCTACAAATGAAAAGAATGCTGGCAAGGCTTTGATAAATGGTCCTAAAGCAACTTGGAACATGGCTAAAAATATGTATGGTGTATTAAAACAACTAGTTACTGGAGAAGTTTCAACTAAGGATTTATCTGGACCTGTTGGAATTGTATATATGGTAGATAAAAGTGCTTCTCAAGGCTTTATAACATTCTTATATTTTATGGCTATGATGAGTTTGAACTTAGCTATAATAAATATGTTGCCATTCCCAGCTTTAGATGGTGGTAGATTAATATTTGTAGTTATCCGTAAGATTACTGGTAAGGCAATAACAGATAATATGGAATCTATAGTTCATATGATTGGTATGGTTTTATTAATGTTACTTATGATATATGTAACTTGGCAGGATATTTTAAGATTTGTTATACCAATATTTAAGTAGGTGATTATATGACAAAGCAGGTAAGGGTAGGAAATGTTTTAATAGGAAATGGTGCTAAGATTAGCATACAGTCTATGAGCAATATCGATACTAAAAATGTAAAAGCTGTTTTAAATCAAATTGATCAGCTTGCTGATGCGGGTTGTGAAATCATGCGTCTTGCAGTTCCAGATATGAGTGCAGCTAAAGCTTTTGGTGAAATTAAAAAGAAATCGAAACTGCCTTTGGTTGCAGATATACATTTTGATTATAGATTAGCTATTGAAGCTATGAAAAATGGGGCAGATAAAATCAGAATTAACCCTGGCAATATAGGGAGCATAGATAATGTAAAGGCTGTTGTTTCAGTGGCAAAGGAGAGAAATATTCCTATTAGAGTTGGCGTAAACTCAGGGTCACTTCAAAAGGACATCTTAGAAAGAGAAGGTGGCGTAAATGCAAATGGCCTTGTAGAGAGCGCTATGAGAAGCGTTAAGATACTTGAAGACTTGGACTTTGATGATATTGTTGTATCTCTTAAGGCTTCAAATCCTAAGATGAACTACGATGCTTATATGAAGATGAGCAAGATGGTAAATTATCCACTTCATATTGGTGTTACTGAAGCTGGAACTGTAGAAAGAGGTAGGATGAAAAGTGCTGTTGGGTTAGGAGCTTTATTGCTTGCTGGAGTTGGAGATACTATGCGAGTTTCTCTTACTGGAGATCCATTAAATGAAATTAGTGCAGCAAAATCCATTTTAGCTTCAGCAGGTCTTTATAAAGAACCTATTAATTTAGTTTCATGTCCAACTTGCGGACGCACTAAGGTTGACTTGGAAGCTATTATAAAAAGTATTGAAAAAGATTTACTTGTAGTTAGTAAATATAGAGAAGATAATCAATTAAAACCTTTGACTTTGGCTGTAATGGGCTGTGAGGTAAACGGTCCTGGAGAAGCTAAAAGCGCTGATTTAGGAGTTGCTTGTGGAAAAGGTAAAGGATTGTTATTTATTAAAGGCAAGACAATTAAAGCTGTAGAAGAGCATCAAATAAGTAGTGCTATAATAGATATGGTTAAAAATTATGAGAGATATATTTGAACATTGTAAAAATAAAGAAATATATGAGTATAATTTAGAAGAAGCTTCCCTGTCTAAAGAGACAGGGAAATTAACTATAGAGATAAAAGCTAACTTTGTAATTCCATTTAAAGAGGTAAAAAAAGCTGAGGAAGAATTGGCGAAAAAAATACCAGGAGTTAAGGGGGTAGCTTTTGTTTTTGTATATGAAAATATTGCAATGGGGATAAATGAAATTATGCCTGTTTATATTGATTATATGATAGCAAAAGCTAATGGTAAGTTTTGTCATCTGACTAATACTATTAGACGTGAGCATTTTCTTATTAAAGATAATTCTATTAAGATCTTTGTGGTAGGTGAAAGGATTGCAGAGGAATTAAATGATAGCCTTAAAGTTATGTTTTCATCCATGCTAAATGAAGATTTTGGTTATAATTATGAAATAGAATTTACCAATGATGATAAGGCATACGAAGAAGCGGAAAACAAAAAGAAGGCTGCTTCTAAGCTAGTTGTCAATGTTCCAGCTAAAGAAAATTTATTAGAAAAAAGCAAACCAGAAAAGGTATCATATAAAAATCAGCGTAAGTCTAAAAGAGATGATGCTGTTGAGATGATTGGAAATAGAGTTATGGGAAAACCTATTCATGGTGAAATTTTACCTATGACGCAGTTTTCAGAATTAAGTGGTGAATGTATTGTTGAAGGTGAAATCTTTGCTAAGACAAATAAAGCTATAAAAAGTGGAAAACTAATAGTAACATTATTATTTTCTGATAAAAAAACTTCTATTTGTGGTAAGTGCTTTGTAACTACAGAAAAATGGGACGTCATTAATAGTAATTTAAAAGAAGGAGAGCGTATAAGAGTTAGAGGTATTGCAGAATTTGATAGTTTTGCAAACACACCTGTTTTGATGATGAAGGATATTGAAAAGTTACCAAAGGAAACTCGTACAGATAATGCAGAAGAAAAGAGGGTTGAGCTTCATGCTCATACTAAGATGAGTTCTATGGATGGCTTATCAGATGTAAAGAAATTAGTAAATCAAGCAAAAGCTTGGGGACATAAAGCAGTCGCAGTTACTGACCATGGGGTAGTTCAAGCATTTCCAGAGGCGGCTAAGGCAGCTAAGGGAGAGATTAAGATAATATATGGAGTAGAAGGATATCTTTTAGATGATAGAGATTTACAACTTCCTGATGGTACTATTGACTATAAAAAGAAAGGAACAAATCATGTTATAATTTTAGCAAAAAACCAAGAAGGGTTAAAAAATTTATACAAATTAGTTTCTCTTTCTCATATAGATTATTTCTATAAAAAACCTAGAATACCTAAATCTATTTTAAGTGAAAATAGAGAAGGTCTAATTGTAGGCTCAGCTTGTGAAGCGGGTGAAGTTTTTAGAGCTATATTAAATGATTTACCAAAGGAAGAAATAGATGAACTTGTAAGATATTATGATTATCTTGAGATTCAGCCTCTAATCAATAATAAATTTTTAGTGAATAATGGTAGAGTTGCTGATAAAGAAGGATTAATTAAACTTAATAAAAAAATAATAGAACTAGGCAGAGAGCATGGTAAGCCAGTTGTGGCTACATGTGATTCGCATTATATTGATGAAGATGATCAAATGTATAGAAGAATTCTTATGGCTGGACAAGGGTTTAAGGATTTAGGTGAAGGTGGACTTTTTTTTAGAACTACTGAAGAAATGTTATCTGAATTTGATTATCTAGATCCTAAAACGGCTAAAGAAGTGGTAATTGATAATCCTAATAAGATAGCTGATGCTATTGATGAAATACGCCCTGTTCCAAAAGGCAAATTTCCACCGCATATTGAAAATGCAGATGTTATTTTACGAGAAGGTTGCTATAAAAAAGCACATTCTATTTATGGTGATCCTTTGCCTGAATTGATACAAAAAAGACTTGATGATGAGCTTAGAGCTATTATTGATGAAGGATATGCTGTGATGTATGTATCAGCACAGATGCTTGTAAATAAATCTATGGAAGATGGATATTTAGTAGGTTCAAGAGGTTCTGTGGGATCTTCTTTTGCCGCAACTATGGCTGGCATAACTGAGGTAAATCCTTTGCCTCCTCATTATATTTGTCCAAATTGCAAATATCTTGAATGGGGAGATGAAAACGAGTATGACTGTGGAGTTGATATGCCAGAAAAGGTATGTCCAAAGTGTGGTACAAAGCTAAAACAAGAGGGGTTTACAATACCTTTTGAAACCTTTCTTGGGATTCCTGGTAAACAAAAAGAGCCAGATATAGATTTAAACTTCGCTGGGGAATATCAGCCTGTTGCTCATAAATTTGTAGATGAAATATTTGGTGAAAAAAATGTATTTAAAGCAGGTACTATAGGTACTATAGCTACTAAAACAGCTTTTGGATTTGTTTTAAAGTATTTTGAAGAAAGACAAATTCCTGTAAATAAGTACGAAACAGAACGTTTGGCTTGTGGATGTGAAGGCGTAAAAAGAACAACGGGACAACATCCAGGAGGAATTATTATTTTGCCAGAAGGTCACGAAATTTATGAGTTTTGTCCTGTTCAAAGACCAGCAAATGATATGAATTCGGATTTTATAACTACTCATTTTGATTATCATGCTATAGATGAAAACCTTTTAAAGCTTGATATACTAGGACACGATGCTCCGTCAATTATTAGACACTTGCAAGATATGACGGGAATAGATCCGATAAAGGAAGTACCATTAAAGGATGAAAAAGTGAATAGTATTTTCCTTGGAACAGAAGCCCTTGATATAAAAGATCCTGAGTATCGATTTAAGCATGGAAGCTATGGTATTCCTGAATTTGGTACGAAGTTTGTAAGGCAGATGTTAGATGATACTAAGCCTACTAAATTTGCCGATTTAGTTCGAATATCTGGATTTTCACACGGTACTGATGTTTGGTTAGGCAATGCAAAAGATTATATTAAAAATGGAACTGCTACTATGCAAAATGCTATTTCTACACGTGATGATATTATGAACTACTTGATTTTAAAAGGTGTAGAGCCAATTCCGGCATTTACTATTATGGAAAAAGTAAGAAAGGGAAAGGGTGTTACTGATGAGGAAGCTAAGATTATGACTGATCATGGAACTCCTCAGTGGTATGTTGATTCTTGTAGAAAAATTAAGTATATGTTTCCTAGAGCGCATGCGGTTGCTTACGTAACTATGGCTTATAGAATTGCTTGGTTTAAGGTTTATCAACCTCTTGCATTTTATGCAGCACATCTTACTACTAAAATAGCTGATTTTAATTGGGATGTAATTAAAAAAGGTAAAAGTGCTATTTTAAATCGCATGGATGAGCTTCTTGCTAAAGGCAAAAGTGCGACTACAAAAGAAGAAGGAGAAATTTTGGTACTTGAAATATGCTATGAAATGGCAGCTAGAGGTTATGAATTTATGAGTCCTTCTTTTGAGTGTAGTGAAGCTACAAGATTTGACGTTAGAGATGGTAAGGTTGTGGTACCGATAAGTGCCATGTCAGGTGTTGGTGAAAACTGTGCCAATGCTATTATGGAAGAATATAACAATAAGCCTTTTGAAACTGTTGAAGAAATTCAAAACAGAGCTAAAGCTAATAAAACAGCTATTGCTGCTTTAAGGGAGAATGGTCTTTTAGATGGCATGCAGGAAACAGACCAGATGTCGTTTTTTGGAATTTGATGAAATTGGAGATGTAATATGAGAGAGTTAAAGTTTAAGATGATACACAATAATATAAATGTTAGTGATTTGGATAAAAGCTTAAAATTTTATAACGAAGCTTTGGGATTAGTTGAAAAAGGAAGTATTGATGGTGAAGGTTTTAGAATTGTTTATCTTGGCAATGAACAGTGTGAACATCTTTTAGAGCTTACAGCTTTAGATGAGCATCCACAAAAATATGACTTAGGAGAAAATGAATTTCATTTGGCATTTGAAACAGAACAGTATGATGAAGCGTATAAGAAACATAAGGAAATGGATTGTATAGTATTTGAAAATCCAGATATGGGAATATATTTTATTGTAGATCCAGATGGATATTGGCTTGAGATATTACCTAAAAAATAATTAAACAAAAACAAATAGCATCGTAGTAATTAATTAACTTACGATGCTATTTTATTTAAAAATTATTTATCTATTAAATATAAAAGTTCAATTATTGCAAAGCCTGAAATAAAGCATACAGGACAAATAAATAAATTTATACCGTTTGGTGCACCTGGAAATACAGGAAAGATAGATCCGATTACAAATCCAAGAATTATTAAATATGTTTGACGTTTATATTTTGTCATAGCTTTTTCTAAAATTTGAGTAGTACTTATTATTCCTACTATAAGTCCTAAACCTAAGATGGCTAAATACATAATATTTAGTTGATCGAAGGCTTTTATAATTTCCTCATATATTCCAAGTATTAAGAGTACGTAAGAAACACTTATACCAGGTAAAATCAATGCTATGGCTGCAATAAATCCTGCTAAGAATAAAATTATAATGCCATAAAAACTAGACATATTAGCTGGATTAAATAGATTTTGTGGAATGGAAGATATACCCATTACTGCTATTGCTCCTAGGATCGGTAATATTGCAGAGGTTAAAGATAGTCTTTTTAAACCACAAGATCTTATAATCATAGGAACACCACCTGCTACAGCACCTATGAAAAAGTACATAACAGGTATGTGATAGTTATTTAAAAGTGATAAAATATTTTTTGCGAAAATTGCCATTCCGCCAAAAGCACCTACACAAAAAATCCCAAGAAATATTAAACTTTTCTTTTTTTCTTTAAAAAAGTTACTTACAGCTTTAATTAAGTTTTCATAAATACCTAAAATCATAGCCATAGTGCCTCCGCTAACTCCGGGGACTAGCATTGTACCTCCAACGATAAAGCCTTTTAGCAAAACTGATATACTATTTTTCATAAATCTCCTTCTTTCTTAAGTTTTATTAAAACTTATTCTATTTTACAAAAAAAATAGTTATTTATAAATAGATTCCTTAAAAAAATTATTAAAATGGTGTATAATAACTAGAAGTGTATTTTCTTAATATACTTAAACTTTTTTAGAATATTTGTATTGTTTGAAGCGAGGTATAGTAAATGGAAACAATTAAGTGCATCAAAGAAAGAAGAAGTATTAGAAAATTTAAGGACGATAAAATAGAAGATAATATTATAAATGAAATTATCGATGCGGCATCCTATGCACCATCGTGGAAAAATAGTCAGATTGCAAGATATATAGTTATTGAAAATAGAGAAGTTATTGATAAGATTGCAGATGAATGTGTTTTAGGATTTGAATATAATACTAAGACACTTAAAAAATCTCCAGTGCTAGTAATTGTAAATGTGGAAATAGGAAAGAGTGGATTTGAGAAAGATGGGTCTTACTCAACACCAAAAGAAGATAGATGGGAAAATTTTGATGCTGGTATAGCGACTCAGACATTTTGTTTAGCAGCACATGATAAGGGAATAGGAACTGTTATTATGGGGATTTTTGATGAATATAAAGTTGCAGAAATCGTTGATATTCCAGAAAATCAGAAAATTGTAGCTTTTATTGCTATGGGTTATCCACAAGGAGATATACCTGCAGCACCAAAGAGAAAACCTGTAGATGAATTAGTAACTTATATTAAATAGGAGCAGTTATGAGAGAGTATCTAAGTAGTACATATAGCCTTGAGCCAACTAATGAAAACCCAAATACACCTTTGCGAATTGTTTTTTTTAGATATTATGACAGAAAAATCGCATCAGGAGAAATAACTTTTAGTAATTTGAAGATGGATAAGGATGCTTTTATTTGTTTAAGTACAGCTCAAGATCCTGAAATGTCAAGAGAGGATATTATGGATTTATGTATAAATATGAAGCTTACAAAAGAAGAGGCTGATGAAATGATGATATCAGCTGGATATGAAAAGGTGTAAAATGGATATTTTAGACATACAGAAACAACAAAGAGCATATTTTAATAGTAATGAAACGAAGTCTTTAGATTTTAGGCTCATAATGTTAAAAAAACTGTATGAGGAAATTATTAGAAGAGAAGAGGATATTTTTACGGCTTTAAAAGCAGATCTTAATAAGTCTAAAACAGAGAGTTATCTTACGGAGGTAAGTATTGTTTTAGATGAGATTAAAATGATGATTAAGAATTTAAACAAATGGTCTAAGAGGAAAAGAGTTAAGACTCCGTTTGCACATATGCCTTCATCAAGTTTTGTTTATAGGGAACCTTTTGGTATAACTCTTATTTTAGCACCATGGAATTATCCATTTCAGCTTGCTATGATGCCGCTTGTTGGAGCTATTGCCGGTGGCAATACAGTGATTATCAAACCATCAAGAAATAGTAAGCATACAAATAAAATTATATTTGAGATAGTAAGTTCAATATTTGATGAAAACTATGTTGCTTGTGTAGATATTAGCACTTCAAATGAAGAAATTTTAAATGGAAGATATGACCTTATTTTCTTTACTGGAAGTCCGAATGGAGCTAAAGAAATAATGAAGTTTGCTTCTGAAAATTTAACACCTATTATTTTAGAATTAGGCGGCAAAAGTCCTTGTATTGTTCATAAAACTGCAGATTTAGATTTAGCGGCTAAAAGGCTTTGTTGGGGAAAGTTTTTAAATAGTGGTCAAACTTGTGTTGCTCCAGATTATTTATTAATAGATGAGAGTATTAAAAAAATATTTATAGATAAGTTAAAAAAAGAGATTGAAGATATGTATAATTATCCTCTGCAAAATGAAGAGTTTGTTCATATTGTAAATGATAAGCATTTTAATGAACTTGTAGAACAAATTGAAAGTTGCAGAGAAAAAAATGAGATTATTGGAGGAAAATATAATAAATATAATCTTTGTATAGAACCTACTATTGTTGTTGATGCTAGTTGGGATGACCCTATTATGGAGTCTGAGATATTTGGTCCTGTATTGCCTATTATAGGATATAGTGATTTAGACGAAGAAATTAAAAATATAAAAGATAGAGAAAAACCTTTAGCCTTATATATTTTTAGTAATAATAAAAAAGTTGTTAAAAAGGTAATTGATGAAGTTTCTTTCGGCGGTGGATGCGTAAATGATGTGGTAATGCATGTTGCAAATAACAGTTTGCCTTTTGGAGGTGTAGGTTATTCAGGAATGGGTACATATCATGGAAAATATACTTTTGAGACTTTTACTAGAAAAAAAGGAATAGAAGTTGGGAGTAGATTTATAGATATACCTTTAAGATATCCTCCATATACATTGACAAAGAATAAATGGATAAGAAGAATTATGAAATAAAAATTAGGAAGATGAAATTTTGAAAAAATTAATAATAGCAGAAAAGCCATCAGTAGCTAGAAATATTGCTGATGCAGTAGGTATAAAAAATAAAAGAAATGGTTACATGGAGGGCGATCAGTACATCATAACATGGGTGTTTGGTCACCTTCTTCAGCTTTATGATGCTGTAGATTATGATGAAAAAATGAGTTCTTGGCGCATGGAAAATTTTCCTTTTATACCTACGGATTTTAAATATAAAATTAAAAGTGAAAATAACAATAGAAAAAAAATAGATCAGGGAGCTTTAAAGCAAATTGAGACTATAAAAGAGCTAATGAATAGAGATGATGTTTCATCTATAGTTTCTGCAACTGACTGGGATAGAGAAGGTCAGGTTATTGCAGATGAAATATTCATATATTTAGATGCAGAAAAACCAGTAGATCGTCTTCTTTTAAACGAATGGACTAAGGATGAAGTTTTAAACGGTCTTGATAAGTTAAAGAGCAACGATGAAATGGCATCTTTACAGGATGCAGGTTTTGGTAGACAGATTGCAGATTGGCTTATTGGTATTAACTTAACTTCAGTTGCTACAGTTAAGTATAAAAATTCTGGTTATGAAAAGCTTTTAAATATAGGTAGAGTTCTTTTGCCTACTCTTAAAATAATTTACGATAGAGATAAGGAAATTGAAGAGTTTGTAAGCACAAAATATTATAAGCTTTCTCTTAATCTTTTAAATGATAAAGAAGAAGTTATAGAAGGTTTGTATTATGAAGAACAAGAAACAAAAGACGAAAAAACTGATAATGAAGAAAAGAGTTTAAGTGAAAAATTTGACAATAAAGAAAAGCTGGAAGGAATTTTAGAAGAAATCAAAGGTAAAGATTGTCAAATTATTAAAAAAGAGGTTGAACGAAAAAAGGAAAAGGCACCACTTTTATTTAACTTATCAAATCTTCAAGGTTTTGTTACAAGTAAATATAAAGGATTTACTTCAGATAAAGTGCTTAAAGTAGCCCAAAGTTTATATGAAAAAAAGCTTATAACTTATCCTAGAACTGCTAGCAGTGTTTTAGATGAAAGCTTAAAAGATAAAGCTAAAAGAGTTTTAGAAGCTGTTAAAAAAGGTACGCCTTTTGAAGATAAAATAAAGTTTAAGGATAACAAAAGGATATTTGATAGCAAAAAGGTTGAATCCCACAGTGCTATCATTCCTACATATGTTTTGCCAAAGGGCCTTACTTCAGATGAACAAAAGGTATATGATGCAGTTAAAAATAGATTTTTAGCACAGTTTTTGCCAGAGGCCATAAGTGAAGAAACAAAGCTTACTATAAAAATAAAAGATAGAGATGACTTAGGAGTTATTATAGCTAAGGGCAAGGTTCAAGTTGAAGAGGGATTTAGATTAGCTGAAAATATACAGTCAAAGGACACTTTGATTCCTATGGTAAAAGAAGGGGAAATATTAAAGGCTAAAGATGGTAAGGTAAATGAAGTAGTTAAAAAACCTCCAAAGCATCATACTGAAAAAACTCTATTAAAAGTTATGGAAACTTGTGGTAAAAGTGCCAATGAAGAGGATTCTGAGGAGATGATGATGGCCATTTTAAGTGGATTTAGCATTGGTACACCTGCTACTCGTGCAGAAACCATAAAGAAGCTTAAAGATGTTGGATATATTACAACAAATAGAAAATCTCTTGTTTGTACAGATCTTGGGAAGATGATGGTAGAGACATTTCCAGTTAAAGAACTTTTCGACTTAGATTACACTGGAAGGCTTGAAAAAACTTTATCTGATATTGAAAAGGGTAAGTTTAAAAAAGAAGATTTTATCGATTTAATTGTTAAATTTACCAAATCTTCTGTTGAAGCCATAAAAATGGATACTAATTTTGGAGGTAAAGCAAAGGTTCCTGATGGAGCAAATGTAGTTGGAATTTGCCCCGAATGTGGAAATGATGTTATAGAGACTGAAAAAGCCTTTGGATGCACCAATTGGAGAAATGGTTGCAAGTTTGCTGTTTGGAAAGATGACAAGTTTATAACTAGTTTAGGTAAGAAGGTTACTTCTCAAATGGTTGAACTTCTTCTTAAAAATGGCAAAGTAGGTTTTAGAGGTCTTGTAAGTAAAAAAGGAACAAAGTTTACTGCTTACCTTAAATATAAAAAGAACGAAAATGGCTACTATAGGTGGGAGATGGAGTTTATCAATAAATAGTATAAGTTGTTACAATTGTAAAGTAGAGTGAAGTTTGATAAAATAGCGTTATGGAAAATAGATTAGTAATTATAGATGGAAACAGTTTAATAAATAGGGCATACTACGCTATGCAAAGACCTATGATAACTAAGGAAGGCATATATACACAAGGGATATATGGTTTTCTTAATATGCTAGAAAAAATTAAAAAAGATTATGAGCCTAAATATATCGGTGTAGCTTTTGATGTAAAGGCACCTACTTTTAGACACAAAGCTTATGATGAATATAAGGCTGGTAGAAAAAAGATGCCTCTTGAGCTAGTTATGCAGATGCCTATATTAAAGGAAATACTAGAGGCTATGAACATTAAAATAGTTGAGCTTGAAGGATTTGAAGCAGATGATCTTATAGGAACAATCGCTCGCGAAGGAGAGGAAAATGATCTTAGACCTCTTATTATTACTGGAGATAAAGACGCTCTTCAGCTAGCGACAGATAAGACAGAGGTACTTATTACTAAAAAGGGAATATCTCAGTTCGACTTATTTGATGAAAAGACATTTATAGAAAAATATGGATTTACTCCTATTCAGTTTATTGATTGCAAAGGACTTATGGGAGATAAATCAGATAATATACCAGGTGTTCCAGGTATTGGTGAAGTTGGAGCAACTAAATTAATCGTAAACTATGGTTCAATTGAAAATATATATGAAAAAATAGATGAGGTTACTCCAAAAGGTACACAAAAGAAATTAATGGAAAATCATCAGTTAGCTTTTTTAAGTAAAAAACTTGCAACTATAAATAGATATGTACCAATTGAAATAAACTTTGAAGAGTATTTAAGCAAAGAGCCAGATTATATTAAATTGGTGGAATTATATAAAAAACTGGAGTTTAATAGTTTTTTAAAGAAGATAGACATACCTTTAGATCAAGCTAAAAATAGTGAAATTGTAGATTATAAGTTAGTGTTTGTAGATGACGATAATAAGTTAGAGGATTTTAAAAGAACTTTTCAAGGTGTAGATGAAGTTGGCATAAAGATTATTTCAGATGATAGCCATAAATCAATACCTAAAGTAAGAGGGATCTTTGTTTCAGCAAAGGAAACTGTATTTGGATTTATAAATGATGCAGAAAAAAAGTACTTCTATGAAATAATATCATTATTAAAAAAAGTTAAAAAAGATATTTATGGACACGATTTAAAAAATGAAATATATAATTTGCTGTACTTAGGTATATCAGATGTTAATTTATCCTTTGATACAGCTATTGCGGAATATGTGATAGATTCAAGTAGAAGCGATTATTTGCTTGAAACATTAGCAAGTGAAATTCTTCAAGTAAATCTTCATAGTAATGAAGATGAACCAAAAGAACAAATAGATATGTTTGAAGCTATTAAAAGCCCAGAGGAAGAATTTAAATCATACGGTAGATGGTTTGCTGTATGTGATGAAATCAAAAAGCATCAAAAAGAGTTACTTCAAAAAGAAGAGCTTTGGGAAGTTTTTATGGAAGCTGAATTACCATTAGTTGAAGTAATGGCATATATGGAATATGTGGGATTTAGAGTTGATAAAGATTATTTAGAAAAAATAGGAGCCGATTTAACAGCTAGAGAAAAAGAACTAACTAAGGAAATTCATCAACTTGCAGGAGAGAAATTCAATATTAAATCTCCAAAACAGCTTGGACCTATTTTGTTTGAAAAGTTAGAGCTACCAGCTATTAAAAAGACAAAAACAGGATATTCTACTGGTGCTGAAATTTTAGAAAAATTAAAAGATAAACATCCAATAGTTCCACTTATTTTGGAATATAGAAAGCTGACAAAGCTAAATAGTACTTATGTAGAAGGTCTTATTCCTGTAATTGCATCAGATGGAAAAATTCATGCATCTTTTAATCAGACTGTAACAACTACAGGACGTATTTCAAGTTCAAATCCTAATATGCAAAATATTCCAGTTAAAGAGGAAATAGGAAAAAAAATAAGGGGAGCTTTTATACCTTCAGATGAAAATTATACTTTAGTTGGCGCTGATTACTCCCAGATTGAGTTAAGAGTTTTGGCTCATATGAGTGGTGATGAGGCATTGATAGAAGCCTTTAACAAAGGGCAGGATATACATAGAGCTACTGCTGCAAGAGTTATGGGCATTCCTGAAGATGAGATTACACCTATCCAAAGAAGTAATGCTAAGGCGGTAAATTTTGGGGTAATTTATGGTATGAGTTCTTTTGGTCTAAGCTCAGAGTTAAATATTACAAGAAAAGAAGCAGAAAAATATATTAACGATTACTTTGATAAACATCAAGCAGTTAAAGACTTTATGGATATGCAAGTGGCATTTTCTAAGGAACATGGATTTGTTAAAACAATTTTAGGTAGAAAGAGATATATAAAAGAAATTAAGGCATCTAATTTCAACGTGAGACAGTTAGGTGAGCGACTTGCTATGAATACACCTATACAGGGTAGTGCGGCTGATATCATTAAGCTTGCTATGATTAAAGTATACAATAGCTTAAAAGGCATGAAATCAAGACTAATCTTGCAGGTACACGATGAACTTATAATAGAAGCACATATAGGCGAAGTTGATCAGGTTAAAGAGATTTTAAGAGAAAATATGGAAAATGCAATAAAGCTTGGAGTAGCATTATCTGTTGACTTAAATTCAGGAGATAATTGGCTAGATTTAAAATAAGGAGTGCTATTGTGATTATAGTTGGATTAACAGGTGGCATTGGTAGTGGAAAGAGTACTGTGTCGGAGTATTTAAAAAGTAAAAATTATTTTATAAGTGATGCTGATAAAATTGCTCATGATATTTTGGAACCGGGAATGCCGGCTTTGGCCAAGTTAGTGCTTGCTTTTGGTAATGAGATTTTAGATGAGCATGGTAGGCTTAAGAGAAAAAAACTTGCAGAAATTGCCTTTGCTGATAGAAACAAAGAACAGACTTTAAACCAAATTACTCATGGTCAAATAAAAGAGCAGATTTTAAAAGAAATTGAAATATGTAAAGAGGCCGGAGAAAAAATAATGTTTTTAGATATTCCACTTTTATTTGAACAAGGCTTAGATAAATGGTGTGATGTATCTTGGGCTATTGTTGTAGATCAAGAAATTCGAATAAAAAGGGTTTTGGCAAGAGACGATATAAAAGAATCAGATGTTAGGGCTCGCATTGATTGTCAGATGGCTGATGACCAAAAGAAAAAACTTGCCGATGAAGTACTTGATAATTCTTTTAGTAAGGAGGAGCTCTATAGACAGATAGATGAGCTTTTGGTGAAATATGAACAAAGAAAAGAAAATTAAATTGATTATCTTAATCGCACTTATAGTAATATTAGGTTTACTTGGTTTTAGAGAATGTGCTAATAAGGAAAAAGTAGAAGATGCGATTAATAATGTAGAAATTGAAAAGAATAGAGTAAATGAGATTACTTTATCAATGGTACCTGTAAAAACTCTAAACCCTTTGGTGTCAACAGATGAAGATATCTTTTATATTAGTAAATTGATATATAGTAGTTTATACACTTTTGATAAAAATATGACTCCTGTAGGCGATTTGGCGAAAAACTATGAATTTAATGGCGATACAGTTAATATTTCTCTCAAAAACGCAAAATGGCATGATGGGAAAAATGTAGATGCTGATGATATTAAATTTACAGTAGATGCTATAAAGGCTATAGGTGAAAAAGGAGAATATTATGAAAAAGCAGATAAAATTGAATCTGTAAGTGGATCAGGTACTAATGTAAAAATAGAATTTAAAGATGAAAATGATATGTCTTTAAGCTATTTATCCTTTCCTATTTTACCGGAGCATAAATTTGATGGAACTTATGCTTTGAAAAAAGATGTTGATGATTTTAAACCCGTTGGAAGTGGCAGATTCAAGTTTTCATCTTATGATGCTAGCAAAGCTATGATTTTGAAGAAAAACAAAGACTACTATGGTGAAGAAGCTGTAAGTGATATTAAGATAAAGGTTGTAAAAACTAGCAGTAATAGAACTAAGATGACTGAGACTAGTAATATAAGTGTATTTTTAGATAAAGATATGAATAGAGATTCTAAAATTACTAAAAAGGATATTAAGATTAAAAATTTTGTAGGAAATCAAGTGGAATTTATAGGTTTTAACTTTCAAAATCCAGCTTTAGCTAATAAAGATATTAGACATGCTTTAGCTTATGCTATAGATATTGATAAAATTATTGAAGAAGATTATTACAATAGTGCTGTAAAAAGTGATAGCTTGTATTTTCCAAATTATTTAGGATCAGAAAAAATAAAGGAAGAATATAAGTTAAATATTGATAAAGCTGTTAAGATTTTAAAAGATGAAGAATTTAAAGATACTAATGATGATGGTATCTTAGAAGGTAAAGATGGTCAGAAGCTTAAGTTTAAAATGATAGTAAATAGTAGCGAGCCTCAAAGGATTGAGGCGGCAGAAAATATTATTGATGTTTTAAAGGAATTAAATATAGAAGTGGAGTTAAGTACGCTTGATGAAGCAGCTTATTTAAAAGCGCTTAAAACAGGAAGCTTTGATTTATTCATTGGTGGCATGAGTTTAGATGAAAGTCTTAATATGCGAGATTTACTTATAACTGATGGTCAGTTAAACTTTATTAAGTATTCTAATGAAGAAGTGGATAAACATGTAAATAATCTTATGTCAGGTGATACAGCAGAAGAAAATACTGCTACTATTAATGAATTAAAAAAGATATTAAATGAAGAGTTACCATATTATTGTATAGGTTATAAGACTTTTGGTATTGTAAAGGCGCCTGTTTTTAATGGGAATATAAATGCTAACTTTAGTAATCCTTATAATGGTATTGAAAATTGGTATTGTGAATATGAAAAGCGTATTGTTGAAGATAAAAAGCTTGAACAGCCAAAGGAAGGTAAATAATATATAAAAAAGTGACGTTTTTTAAAACGTCACTTTTTTATATAAATGATTTATCAGATTTATCTGGTGCGACTGATGAGACTTGAACTCATATAAGGTTAACCTTACTGCCCCCTCAAGACAGCGCGTCTGCCATTCCGCCACAATCGCCAATTAAAATCAACTAATATTATACTGCAAAAAAAACAGATATACAATAAAAATGTTGATTGATGTTTTTTACTTGAATTAAAAAGTGAAAAATATTATTATTATCATGGATTAAAATTGTGTTTAAGAAAGGAATAATATGTTAACAAAATTTAGTATAAAAAAACCATTTACTGTCTTAGTTGCGGTAATTATAACTATAGTATTTGGCTGTGTTGCATTTACACGTATGACACCAGACTTGTTTCCAAAGTTTGATCTTCCATATGTTGCTGTTGTGACAACATATCCAGGAGCTTCTTCTCATGAGGTTGAAAAAACGGTAACTGAACCTATGGAGCAGCAGTTAGCTTCGCTAGAGAACTTGAAGAGCATTTCATCTTCATCACAAGAAAATGCATCTATGGTATTTTTGGAGTTTGAACAGGAAACTAAACTTGATACTATATCAGTAGATATTAGGGACAAAATAGAATTAGCTTCTAGTAAATGGTCAGATACCGTTCAAAAGCCATTGATTTTAAAAATGAATCCTTCTATGGTACCAATAGCTGTAGCAGCAGTATCACAAAAAGGAAAGGATATAAATGAGACGTCTGCCATTTTAGAAGAGGAGCTACTTAGAAAACTTGAAGGAATTGAAGGTGTCGCTTCTGTATCCACAACAGGGATGGTAGAAAACACTATACATATTACTCTTGATGAAAATAAAATTAAAAATGTAAATAAGAAAATTTCTGATAATATTAGTGCTGGATTTGGGAATGCAAAAAAACAAATAAATAATCAAATTGAAAATGCCCAAAAAGGTGTTGAACAGATAAATAAAGGAAAGACTAATATTAAGGTCACTCAGGATACCTTGATAAATCAGGGTTCAATGGTAAAGCAGCTTTTAGTGACTTTAAAAACATTAAATACGACCAAAGAAGGTTTACAGTTGGCCAATAGGGAAATTAAGGAACAAATTAAGTCCAAGCTTCCAACAAACATTACAGAAGAGCAGCTTGAAAAAGCATGTATGGCAAATAAGCTTTATGCTCAAAATAAAGAGGCTATAAAAGCGGCAGATAAAGGCATAAACAAAATAATAAATCAGCTAAAACCTATGGCTTCTAACCTTAAAGCTATGGATATAAAAATAAATGATTTAAGAAGCTTAAATGGAGTAATTAAAGCTGAAAGTGATTTTAATAAGAATTTAGATAAAGCTAAAAATAAGCTTGGTAACTCTATGTCAGAACTTACTGGAAATGAGGCTTTATTGAATTCTGCTAATATGCAGTTAAAAGGGGCGTTAAGCCAGATATCTCAACAAGAAAGTACTGCTAAAAAAAGTTGGGATGTCAGTGAATACTTAAATATTTCAAGTATATCAAATTTAATAATGGCACAAGATTTTCAGATGCCGGCAGGATTTGTATCAGATGATAATAAAGATGTTTTAGTTTCCGTTGGGGATAAGATTAAATCTGCTAGGGAACTTCAAAATATGATTATTTTGGACATGGGAATAGATGGGGTTAAACCTATTAAATTATCAGATGTAGCAAATATTACATATCTTTCTAATGGCGAGGATAACTATTCCAAAATAAATGGAGAAGATGGTATACTACTTATGTTTAATAAGCAGTCTGATCATGCTACTACAGAGGTTTCTGATAACATAACTAAAAAGTTTGATGAACTTTCAAAGTCGTATGATGGACTTAAGTTTGATGTTTTATCAGATCAAGGCGATTATATTCATATGGCTATAGACTCTGTATTAAATAATCTGTTAATCGGTGGTATACTAGCTATTTTAATTTTGTTATATTTCTTGAAAGATATTAGACCAACTATAGTAACTGCTATAAGTATTCCGATAAGTATTACATTTGCTATTGTTTTGATGTATTTTTCAAATATATCTTTGAATATTGTTTCTTTAGCTGGCCTTGCTGTAGGTGTTGGTATGTTAGTTGATAACTCTATTGTAGTTATTGAAAACATATATAGATTAAGAATTCTTGGTTACAGTAAGATAAAGGCAGCTCTTTCTGGAGCTGTTCAAGTTGCAGGTGCTATTACAGCATCGACGCTTACTACCGTTTGTGTATTTGTGCCAATTGTATTTATAGATGGTATGACAAAAGTAGTATTTAAGGATATGGCACTTACTGTTACATATTCTTTATTTGCTAGTTTGATTGTAGCTTTAACTGTAGTTCCTACTCTTAGTAGCGTAGTTATTGATAAAACTAAGAACAATACTGTTTTAAATAAGGATAGTAAGGTTATAAAGTTTTATCGAAAAATTGTAAATAGTGCTATAGATCATAAAGTTATTGTTTTAATAGTTGTAGTTTTACTTTTGCTAAGTTCAGTTACAGTTTCGTTGATGAGAGGATTTGAATATATGCCAAGCATGGCTACTCCACAGATTTCTGCAACAATTAAAATGCCAGATAAATCAACTAAGGAAGAAACTATGAAAATTGGTGATAAGATGGCAGAGTCGTTAGATCAAATGGAAGGTGTTAAAACTGTTGGTGTAACACTATCATCTAATATGGCTAGTATGATGGGTATATCTGGTGGCGCAGACTTTTCAAGTATTAGTTTATATATTTTGATGGATGAGGATAAGCTTGATAAGGGTGCTGCTGTAACAGAAAAAATAGTAAAACTAAGTAAGCAAAGTAATTGCGAAGCTTCAGTATCAGGATCAGCTGACATGATGGCTATGATGGGAGGCTCAGGTATAAGTATAAATATAGAGTCTGATAATTTAGATGATGTAAGAGAATCATCTTTAGAAGTTGAAAATCTTATGAGAAATACCAAAGGATTAAGTGAAGTTTCTGATGTTAGTGAACAGTCTACTGAAGAAATAAAGATATCTGTAGATAAAGATAAAGCCATGAAATATAATTTGACTGTTGCTCAGGTTTATGCACAGATTACTGATAAAATTTCAACAGAAAAAGTTGCTACATCCATAAGTTATAAAAGTGGTAATAAGGATGTTGTAGTTTCAAATAAAGGAGAAAAAAGAGTAACTAAAAATGCATTACTAAATATGAAGTTAAAGAGTGGCAACAATAGTGGTAAAAGTGTTTTATTAAGAGATATTTGTACTGTTAAAAAAAGTAGTACGTTTAGTGTTATTTCAAGAATAAATCAAAAGAGGGGTCAGACTGTTTCAGCTAAAGTAGACGATGGTTATAACGTTACTAAGCAAACTAGTCATTTGAAGAAGGAAATAAAGAAGCTTGACCTACCAAAAGGAGTGGAAGTTGAGTTTAGAGGTGAAGATGAACAGATTAAAGATGCTATGAATCAGCTTGTAAAAATGTTCGTTTTGGGATTTTTATTAGTTTATTTAATAATGGTAGCGCAATTCCAATCATTACTTTCACCATTTATAGTTATGTTCACTGTGCCACTTGCAGTTACAGGAGCTCTTATAGCCCTTCTTATAACTGGATTTGAACTTAGTGTTATATCTATGATAGGAATAGTTGTTCTTATGGGTATTATTGTAAATAATGCAATAGTACTGGTAGACTATATAAATCAAATGAGGCAGGAAGGAATGTCAAAACGTGAAGCTATAGTAGAAGCTGGTGCTGTGCGTATGAGACCGGTTCTGATGACTGCTATAACTACAATTTTAGGGTTACTACCTCTTGCTTTAGGGATTGGTAAAGGTGCAGAAATGATGCAGCCTGTAGCAATTGTATGTATAGGTGGATTAATATATGCAACAATTATGACTTTGATTGTAATACCTATTATGTATGATATTTTGGTGCGAAAAAATATTAGAAAAATTTCTCGTGAGGAGTTGACTATTACAGAGGCATAAGCTATAATAATGCTATTGCTTATGCCGGCGTGATGGAATTGGCAGACGTGCGGGACTCAAAATCCCGTGGTGGCAACACCGTATGGGTTCGACCCCCATCGCCGGCACCAAT
>SAMEA3387475__coassemble_1365_pt1 | contig 24664 bp, 23 predicted proteins | sample SAMEA3387475__metabat2_high_PE_008 | metagenome-assembled genome bin SAMEA3387475 (sample SAMEA3387475) | Felis catus | biome: Faeces | place: United Kingdom | collected 2012
GCTCTGTTGTGTCCTTCTTTTTGTTTTCCTTTTTTTCATGCTTTTCTTTTAATTTTTGTATTTCTTTATCTCTTTTTTCATTAGCACGAATTCTTTCTTCTTTTCTTATATCTTTGCGTAATTCTTTTTCAATCTTCTTTTTATAGCTATCACCGAATTTCTTTTCCATTTTTTCATTTGCTTCTTTTATTGCTTTATCGAAATTCTCTTTTAGTTTTTTAACTTTGCTATCATAACGATTCTTCATCTTATCTGCTACAGTCATTTTAGGTTTTGTATCCATAGCAATTTCGATTAGATCATTTCCAAACTCTTTAGCAAGCTGTGAAAACTCTTCTTCCTCTAAAACAAAATCAAGACTTTCAAAATCACGCCTCAAATCCACAATCTCATGGAACATATCTATTGAATTTATAGTACCTTCATTATTTAAATCTGAAATTGCTGAGCTGTTAATAAACACTGGAAATAGCTCTGCCATTTCTTCGTAAACGCTATCTATATTACCAGGGCCATTAACTATTCTTATTTTGCCGAACATTTCTTTTCTAATATAGTTAAAATCAGTAATGTTCTTTTTATCTTGCTCACTAACTTCAATAGGTGTAGTTCTTAGATACTCATTAAGCGCTAAATACTCATCATATAATGGGTGTGCTGGAGTAAAATCTACTTCTTCTAAAACTTCTATCGCAGCATGATATGCTTCAAGTGCTGCCTTTTCATAATTTCCCTCTTTGATTAGTTTATAAATATGTTCAACTCTATTAGTTGCTTTATCTACTAATACAAGGCTTGTTTTCTTACCACCCATTAGTTCTCTAACATATTGATTTACCCTTTTTTTGATATCTTTAATATCAGGCAACTTTCCATGTGTTAGTTTTGTTTCCTGTGCTAGTCGTTCATTTTCTTTCTTTAAATTTTCAATTTGCGTTTCTAGCTCTGCTACAGATTTAGTTCTAACTTGTTTAGCTTTTACAGCACGTTCTTTAAAGGTTGGTGCTTCTTCAAATGATATATCATCCTTTTGATTATATTCTTCAATTAGCTCATCTGTAATGACTGGAACATCAACAATATTACCTTCCATAGGCTTTATTCCCATTTGGCCCATAGCTTCTTCTAACTGTTTATAATCATTTTCAAATTTCTCAATTTCTTCTTTTGATAACCCCTCAGCATTTGCTAGTTGCTCTTTAGTTTCAAGTGCTTGTATCTGCATTAACAGTTCTAGGTTCTCATTAGAAATTCTATTTCTTTCTTCTGGTGATAAATCTTCTTTAAGCTTAGCTTCACCTTCCGCAAGTTTCTTTTTTAGTTTTTTTAGCGTTCTGTCTTGCTTTAATGTTTTTAGCGAATATTTTTTATCGTTGCTAATATTTCTTCCTTCGTTTTCAACCCCCTTATTTTCTCCAAAATTTCCTTTGCTATCTTCTCCTGTTCTTCTTCGCTGTAATTCTTCATAACTTTTCGAGTCACTTTCAACCACGGTACACTTAATTCCGTTTCCAAAAGCGCCTTGTACATTTTCAATCTCCAGCTTATTAACTCGTTCTTCATTTAATATTACCTCTCTAATAACTGCCAATTCAGTTTCGTTTTTTACACCTTCTATGTTCAATATTTTTTCTATAGAAGGATTTTGATATCTACCATCAGTATATACCAATTTATTCGCCATTCCCATTTTATTATACACAGGAATTATAATTAAACCTTCATAATTTCTTACATAATAATTCCCACGCTTTAAATCACCAATTTGTTTTAAAAAACTTGCTATTTCTTCTTTGTCTAAAATTTTATTTACTATCGCCCACCCATAATGATAATAATCTTTTTTTGTCATACTGTCTTTAATAGAAAACATAATATTCTTTTTATCTGCAAGCCTATTTACAGTATCTATTCTATCTTCGTCGCTTTCATACTTGCTAACCTCAATACCTTCTTCTTCAAGGGCGTTTACTAAGTCTGTATCAATATCAGCAGGTACTACCGCTCCAACAACTTCATCAAATCTAACTGAGCGTTCTGGTTTAGCTTCAAATAAGTTTACTGGCATATTAGCAACTTCTTTTATTAGATTTTCTAGCGGTTTAGTATCTTCTACTTTTACTTTGCTACCGTATTTATTCAAGTACTTTTTTAAACCTTCGGCTGTTGTATTTCCTTCAAGTATAGCGTCTGCTATATTCATTCCTATTGCGTCTTGTTTAATAAAGTCATTACTACTTCCATATGTTTTACTTGCTATTTTACTTATGATATCAGCAAGTTCATCGCTTAGATTATTATATAGCAACTCATAATTATCATTGTCTATCGTTCTTAGCTTATTTTTGCCATTTCTAATATCTTCTAAGGAACCAAAATCTTCCGTAGCAACCGCCCTTATAGTTTTTAAACCATTGAAAAATGCACTGTCATTTCTTACGTTATCTGCTTGGCCAATCATTGCTTGCACGATATTGTCTAACGTTACATCATAATGGAGTTTTTCAAAACTTCTTCTATTACCTGACGCTGTGTATGGATCTTTACCATTATACACTCCTTCTTTTTCAACTATGCCTGCAAATAAATCTTTAAGCCACTTCTCATAATCAACTTGATTTACTTTATCGTTAATCAACTTTTCAGTCGCTTCTATATCTTCAACTATATCTTTTTTGCCTTCAAGTAAGTCCATTCCTTTCATCAATCCATTCTTTACGCCTATAAGAAGCATTGGCCTATGATTGATTCTTTTAGTTATATACTCTTCATTTTCTTTTTTAACTTTTCTTAAATAGTTAGCATATACTTCAGATAATTTTTCTTTATTATCAAGAACATATTGAGTTTCATTTTCAGGATTATTTTCGATTTTATTATATTCTAAAACCTCATTTTTACAGTTTTCAGCAAACCACTTTCCAATATCTCCGCCTCTATCCTTTTCTTCAAATAACATTTTTACAGGTTCGCCTTTTTCTGCAAGATACATATTCTTTAAACCGTAGTCATTTTTAAAGTGTTCAACTAAACTATCTCCATTAACATCTTTTACTTTGCTTTCTAAATTTGTACTTGCTAAGCTAACCGGATTGAAAAAAGCTAAATCTCCGACTTTATTCGCTCTATCGTACACTTCATCAGCTTTTTTCTCATTAAGCTTGTAATCAATCTGCGGAAATACTGGTGTCCACGCGTCAGCACCATAAACCTTATTTCTACTGTCAGCTTCTGGATCTATTGTAGACTTATCAAATAGCAATGAAATATCACCAAAGTTTGTGTGGCCTATCTTAGCTTTTGTAACTGCAAGTGACGGCATAGGAAATCCACCTAATTTTAATGCTTTCCATAATTTGTCTGGAGTGATATTGTGCATTGCAATTAGTTTGTCGCCAACTTCTACTGGTTCTTTTAACGAAAATGACTTGCTTTTTGGTTCTTTTACTGATATATTTTTATTATAAGAACTATCAACATTCCCGCGTGAGGCCTTAGTAGCCACGTCCGCTAGTGAGATAGTTCTTATTTTATTTATATCATAAAGCACTTTTCTACCATCTTCGGTATTTGCGATATTAAGCGTTGCTTCTAAAATATCTCCTCTATGATTTACAATATATACTTTTCTAAAATCCCAACCGTTTTTATCTAACCACTGATGTGAATTTTCACTATTACTTGTGTTTGTATTTTTTGACACTTCTACTAATTCTTTAGCGTGTGCAATTATGTGCCTGTCTCTATCATGTTTTTTCCTTGCTAATTTATCTATAACTTTATGGTCCTTATCTATGCCATCTTTAATTACTCTTTCGTTTGCTCTTGCAAATTCTATTGCAACTGGCTTATCGCCATCATAAGCTATGACTTTATGACCTGCTAATTTTTCATACACGAAATCCTTTAAAACAGCACTTCTACTCTTGTGCTTATTTTTTTTGATTTTAAATAGGTCAGTGTCAAGAACTACTACCTGATCATATGTCTTCCCATCAGGACCTTCATAGTTATCTTTAATAGAAAACTTAATATCTTTATCGTATGTTAGATTTTTATTTTCTATATTTTTAACTTGATTAGAAATACCATCAACCCACATTTTAGCAGCTTCTTCTGCTATACCTAATTCTTCATATAACTTCTTTTCAATTCTAGGTTCATATAAAGATATATTGCCAGTTAGAATAGCTTTTAATTTTTCTATTACTTTTTCAATTGCATCTAAAATAGACTGTGCAAGACTTCTGTTCTGCTTGCATAGCTCATTTATAATATCTTCATTCTGCACTAATTCCCATGTGCTATCAGCTAATATTTCTTCTATAGCTTCTTCTTCAGTTAACTCTACTCCATTTTCTCTGTAATGCTCAATTTTATTGTTGATTTCTTCAGTTAAGCTTTCAGCATTATTGTTTCTCCAACTTTCAACAACAAAATCTCTAAACTGCCTATATACTTCAAAAATTTTTTTGAATTTACTTATCAATTTATGAAATATTTAATCGATTTTTATTTTGATACTAAAAAAGCACCTTACTTCCAATATTTATGTCTATTACAAAGTGCTTTACTTCTTTTCATGTTTATTCAAATATCCATTATAATACAAAAAATCATTTTCTTCATTTGTTAATACAGAAAACGGATTCACCCAGTTATCATCTTCTTCATACGTGCCTATATATCGATATTTTGATGGAATAAAACCTAGTTTTTTGCATATTCTTTTATATTCTTGCTCTTGGTTCTTCATAACAACTCCTATTCAACCCCTGCGTCTAAAAATAGTTTTTTATTCTTCAACTATTTCAAACAATGCTGGCGGGAATAACGCAACTTTCGCCTATAAATCTAACTTTCATCTAAATACCTCTTTACTTTCATTTCGTATATTTCCCCATCAACTTCATACCATTAAGTTCGGCATATTGTGGTTTACCATTAATTATTACATAACCCTTACCACTTACTTTTTCCCATTCTTCTGTTGTGCCACCATTTGATATAAAATCAAGCCAATACTCATATTCTTTTCTCTCCGAATATGAACCCGTACCGTATTGACAATTAGGATGTATTGATGGTGTTTTTCTTTTGATATCAAAATTCTTTTAAATACATCAAATGCTATTATCTCTATTCATTTGCTTTCAATTCTTTTCTTTTAGCTATAATTGCTTCTTTTAACTCTTCTTCATATAGTAAATCATCTTCTAAATTTCTATTTGTTCCAAACCTATAACTCCAACCAAATAAATCACTCGTCACGTCTCTTATTTTTTCCTTGTCTTCTTCTGGATTTTCAGGATCTTTGAAAAAGATTTGAATATCTCTACTCATTTCTAGATATTCTTCTTTTGTAATATCCATAGAGCTATTAGCACGACGTACAAAATCAAATAATCTTTGTCCCTCTTTTGTACATAAAGTAGAATATTTTTTAAACCTCTCGTGTGCCTCTCTAACCCAACTAACATCCATTTTTAACCCCTCATTTCAAAATACTTTTTAAAGCCAACTAAACAAAAGACCCATCCGAAGATGAGCCATCGTTCTAATACTTACTTAATTTCAATTTGACACATCTTCATAGCCTCAAGAGCGTTATTATGACTCTCAGGTGTAACGCCAGCACAACAGCTGCTATCAACTGAAACTGTAACTTCAGGAAAAGCAGATTTAATCATCATAGCATTTGAAATTACACAAATATCAGTGCATAGTCCCACAAGCTCAATTTCATCTACATTGTTTTCATTAAGCACCTTAGCAAGCTTATGCACAAGCTCAAAAGATCCAAAGCAAGGCTTACAGATCACATCATCGGCCTTATTTTCAGCATAAGATTTAAGGCTTGCATCTAGCTGCCAGCCATCACTATCTTTAACACAATGAACAACTGGAAGTTTTCTGCCTTCTTGAGTATTTAAATAGTCCTCCCCATGAGTATCCAAAGTAAAATAAAGCTTATCATCTGTATCTAAACGCTTAACCTTATTTTCAACAGATTTTACAATAAGCTGAGCCTCCTCGGTTCCTAAAGATCCATCGATAAAATCCTTTTGCATGTCTACTACAATTAAAATTTTCATTTACAAACCCTCCAAACTCCTTATGGATTACAATTTTTACAAGGTGAATAACCATTGTCAATTAAATTCTGAGCTTTACCTTTATATACCTTTTTATTTTTACCACTCATGTCCCTTACACTTGGGCAATTTTCCCTGTGATACTTCTTAGTATTAATATTGCAAACAAATTTGCCTTCGCTCTTTGACTTGGCATTTTCTTTAGCTTCAGCTTTACCATCTAGATGGCTTTCGCCTGTTTCATAGTCGATGACCACACTTGGCTGGTTATTATAAGCATAAATGTTAAAGCACACACCCTTGCCATTGTCCTCAACTGACATAGCTTCCATCTGCACACCTGAAGCAACTAAGTTATCGCCTTCAAAAATAGGAGTAACTCTATATAACACGTGGTTTCCTGTTGATTTAACGTAATCGGCAATCTGGTCCTCAAAAGGAAGCATGCCTTCCACATTTAAAAATCTAGTACCAGTAATTAAGTTCTCCTCGTTAGCGTTTTCCCCTGTTAGCTGATATCCTATTAAGTGGCATCTATTGTATAAATATCTATCAGGAATGACACTGTCGTATCGCACAGTGTGCCAGCCTGTCGGTTTAACCTGTCCTATAGTGCCTCTCTTTTCTTTAGGCATAATATCTTTACCTACATTTGCCTCTGCAACACCACATCTACCTAAACTATCTAGCTGACTATACTTTTCATAGCTCTTAGAAGTCAAATTACCCTTGCTAAAATCCGGTTTATTATCATTAACAACTGTATAAGCTTCTCCATTAAATTTAGGTACATCGCTAGCTTCTAAGCTTTCGCCACTTTTAACTTCTACGCTTTCTTCTGCTTGCTTTGGACTTGTAGCATTACTTGTCTTATCATCATTTGTGTTAACAGACTTATCATTTGCACAACTAGTCATAACTAACATAAATGACAATATGCACGCCAAAATTACTTTTCTAACCTTCATTTTTTCCTCCACTCCTTAACATTTCAAATATAGTTTAACATTATTTTAAACTATAAAACAGGGAAAAAAACTCACTTAACTAGCAAATTGTACATAAGCAAATTCAATTTTAACTATGGTATAATAGATTCTATTAATATATAATATATTTGTTAGAATTTTATGTATTTAATTTGAGAGGTGTACTATGGATTTTAAACAGATTGAGGCTTTTGTAAATGTTGTAAAACACAAAAGCTTCTCAAAAGCAGCAGAAGCAACTTATCTGACTCAACCTACAATTAGTGTGCATATTAGAAGCCTTGAAAATGAACTTGGTGTTACCCTTTTAGATAGACAAGGTAAGGGTATTACTCCAACACCTCAAGGCAAAACATTTTATAAATATGCCACTGAAATATTAGCAACAAGAGATCAAGCTAAAAATGCGTTTTCAGATACCAAAGAGCAATTAAATGGCATACTTGAAATACAAACTTCAAGTACTCCAGGGCAAGATTTTGTGCCTTGGATGTTAAAGGGATTTAATGATTTGCACAACGAAGTTCATTTTACAGTTGAGCAATCTGATAGTAGCCAGGTAAGAGAAAATCTAATAAATGGTATTGGAGAAATTGGTTTTGTAGGTAGCATAGGAAGTGATGAACTTGTTTACGAACCTGTATTTGAAGATGAGCCACGTCTAATCGTATCAAACACTCGTCCAGCAGGTAAAATTGAAGGCGACACTATTTCTATTGCTGATTTTATCAATGAACCATTTCTATGGCGTGAACAAGGATCTGCATGGAGGGAAACAAGCCCGTCCAAAGAAGCTTTCGAGAGATTTTTAAAGAAAAACGGATATAAAGAAAACAGTATAAACATCGTAGCTCGTATAAACAGTATAGGTGTTATTCGTAAGGCAGTAGCTACAGGTCTTGGTGTTTCAGTAGTTTCAAGTTCTGCTATAGGTGAAAAGGACTACGCTATGGGTATAAGAAGCTATAAAATAAAAGAATATGATACCAATAGAACCTTTTATATGGCTTATCGAAAGAAAATATATCTTTCACCAATTGCTGAAGCCTTTAAAGAATATGTTTTACATAGAAGGGAGGATTAATCTTGAAATTTGTAATTCAAAGAGTTAAAGAAGCTACTGTATCTGTTAACGGCAATATATGTGGCGCCATAAATCATGGTTATGTTGTATTAATAGGCATTGGTAACGAAGACACAAAAGAAGATGCTGATAAATATCTAAAAAAATTGTTAAATTTACGAATTTTTAGCGATGAAGACGATAAGATGAATTTATCGCTAAAAGATGTTAATGGTCAGCTATTATTAATTTCTCAATTTACACTTTATGGAAACTGTAAAAAAGGAAATCGTCCTAGCTTTGTAGAAGCAGGAAAGCCTGATATGGCAAATGAACTTTATGAATATATTATAGACGAAGCAAAAAAACAAATAGATCATGTAGAAACTGGTATATTTGGTGCTGATATGCAAGTTTCACTGATAAATGATGGACCTGTAACCATCATACTTGAAAATCTATAAGGAGGATTTATGGAAACTAAAAAGTTAGGATTTGGTCTTATGCGTATGCCGCTAATAGACCCTGATAAACCAAAAACTGTAGATATCGATCATGTATGCCAAATGGTAGATACATTCCTCGAAAGAGGTTTTACATATTTTGATACAGCATATATGTATCATTCTTTTAAAAGTGAAAAAATTACTAAAGAAGTATTGGTGGATAGACATCCTCGTCATAGCTATACCCTTACTACAAAACTACCTATTATGTTTTTAAAATCTGAAGAGGACAATCAACGAATTTTTGATGAGCAACTTGAAAAATGCGGCGTAGATTACTTTGACTATTATCTATTGCATAATTTAGGCGTTGATCATTACGATATGGCTAAAAGATTTAAAAGTTTTGAATTTGTATCAAAACTAAAAGCAGAGGGTAAAGTGAAACACATTGGTTTTTCATTCCATGATTCTGCTGAGCTTTTAGACGAAATATTAACTGAACATCCTGAAATGGAATTTGTGCAACTTCAGATCAATTATATAGATTGGGAAAATGAAAGTATTCAATCACTTAAGTGTTATGAGATTGCAAGAAAACATAATAAGCCTGTAATAGTTATGGAGCCTATAAAAGGTGGCTCCCTCATAGATATCCCAAAAGAGGCTCAAGAAATCCTAAAAAATGATCAGCCTAATATGTCTATGGCATCTTGGGCAATTAGATTTGCTGCTAGTCATGAGGGAATTATGATGGTTTTAAGCGGTATGTCGTCTTTAGAACAACTTATTGACAATACATCGTATATGAGCGATTTTAAACCTATGACAAGTCATGAATTTAAATTGATTGACGATGTAGTTGAAATAATAAAAAAGAGTATTATCATTCCTTGTACAGGTTGTCAATACTGCGTAGATGGTTGCCCTAAAAACATACCAATACCAAAATATTTCACATTGTATAACGCTGACAAACAATCTTTAAATAAAGGGTTCTCAACTCAACAAATGTATTATGAAAATACAGCTGCAACGCACGGTAAAGCTTCTGATTGCATAGGTTGCAAACAGTGCGAAAAAAGTTGCCCTCAACATCTACCAATCGTAGAACATCTAAAAACAATAGCAGCTCATTTCGAGGAAGATGAATAATAAATACATTTAAATATAAACTAAAATAAGGGTAAATCGTAATTATACGCTTTACCCTTATTAAATATCTACAAATAGTATTTAATAAACTTCCTTAATAATACCCTTCCTAAAAGCTTCTATCAAATCTCTTAAACCTTCAATTTGCTCATTTAAACCAGCTGCTTGATCAGTATCCCTAACCATAATTCTTTTTTCTAACTCTTCAACAGCAAATACTCTTGGCGCATAAAATTCTTGAGTTCCGTCTGGCTGTAACGGCATATATGGCTTATGCTCAGCAAGAGCCATTATCCATGAATTATAAATAAATGTATAACCTGCTATACCAGTCTTTTTTTGATATGCCTTAGATATACCACCATCTATTACAAAGAGCTTTCCTTCTCCCTTAATTGGGCTTTCACCATCCTTTATTTTTACAGGCACATGACCATTTAAAATATGACCTTTTTGTGGATCAACACCAAACTCTTTTAAAACTCGTTCACAAAACGCTTTATTGTCTCTCTGAGTATAATATCCTACAGTATATTCTTTATGAGTTTTCTTATCTTCAATAAACAATCTCTCAAATGTAGTCATCTGATCTTTACCAAATAATGGCGATTTTGCACCTAGCCATAAATACCACATAATATCCCCACCAGTGCCATCCTCAACATCATTTTGCGGACTAAAATATTCTTCTCTAACCCTACTATCTAAATAATCAAATAAAGCCTTGCCACTATATGACTGTCCATCAAAAGTACATGTTGCAAAATTACCATTTTCATCTAAAGGAATACATCCATGGAACATCAACATATTATTCATAACCTTATATAACGCACCATGAGAAAACATAAATTTAATATGGTCATGTAGTTTATCACTTCTTAAAACTGAAGCCTGAAGATTTTCAATAACTCTCTGTTCTTCACTTGTAAGCTTATATGGATCTTTTGGATCAATTGTAGGTAAATTAGTATCTTTTAGTGGATAAGTTACGCCCTTAATATCAATAGTTCCATCTTCAAAATTTATCTTATCAAGAAGCAATCTATTTGATAGATTAAATTCAGGATTTGCTTTTATTCTCTGACCTTCAATTTTAAACTGTATTATAGCTATAGCCTTATGCATGCGAGCTGCAGTTTCCTTAGAGACCTGGTCAAATTGATTTTCTTCTAAGATTTTAGGCATAAATGCTGTGCATGGATCATCGCCATAAGTCCTATTAGCAAATGATGTCAATGGTCTTAAGTTTATACCATAGCCAATTTCAAGCATATCAAAATTATTGTAGCTGATGTTCATTCTTAAGATATTAGCAGTACATGCCCAGCTTCCTGCAGCTGCACCCATCCAAACGATGTCATGATTACCCCACTGAAAATCAACATCATCATACTGCATCAAAAAATCCATAATATAGTCAGGATGTGCTCCTCTATCAAATATATCCCCAATGATATGAAGTCTATCTACACATAAAATTGTTATAGATTCGGCTAACTGTTTAATATATATTTCAGCCATATCTGTTTCAATAATACTATCTATAATAGCATCATAGTATGTCCCTTTATTATCTTCATCGTCAGCATGCAATAGCTCATCCATGCTATAATCCCAATATTTAGGAAGTCTTTTTCTAACTTTTGATCTAGTGTATTTTGTAGAAACTGATTTACAAACAATTATAAGCCTTAAAATGTTTTCCTTACACCATTTTTTAAAATCAACATTTGGATCAAGCTTAATTCTTTTAATTTCTGCTTCTGCATTGTATATAAGAGCAGCAAGATGATATCTTTCTTTACCGCTAAGCTCCACTGAAAATAACTCATTTATCTTCATCTTTATAACACCTGAAGCACTTTGAATCATATGCTTAAATGCCTCGAATTCACCATGTAAATCACTCAAATAATATTCAGTACCTTTTGGTAATGCTAATATAGCGTTTAAATTTATTATCTCAGCTGATGCCGCTCTTCTGTTTGGATATTTTTTCGATAACAACTGTAAAAATTTTAACTTATCCATCCTGTCGTCCTTTCATCTATACTCAAAAATATCTTCTTTATAAATTATACTATACATGAACTTTTAAATGCAAAAAAAGGGGAGAACTAAAATAAAATTCTCCCTTATTTCCCATTATTCTTCAATTCTTGTGATTTTACCACCTAAAGCTGCAAACTTTTCAATAAACTTCTCATATCCTCTTTCAATATGGTAAATATCTGAAACAACAGTTTCTCCTTCTGCAACAAATCCAGCAAGAACTAAAGCTGCTCCTGCTCTTAAATCTGTAGCTGAAACCTCTGCACCATGAAGCTTTTTATTACCTTCAATAATAGCACACTTACCTTCCGTCTTAATACGAGCTCCCATGCTATTTAGCTCAAGAACATGCATATATCTATTTTCAAAAACAGTTTCAATAACTATACTTTTACCCTGTACAGTAGTTAAAAACGCCATAAATGGAGACTGAATATCCGTTGGAAATCCAGGGTATGGCAATGTTTTAATATCAGTGCTAATAAGAGGTCTAACATCTCCTCTTACAACCATTCCTTCATCTGTCATATATATTTCTACGCCACATTCTTTAAGCTTTGCAATAATAGGCTTAACATGATCTGGAACTACATTTTTAATTAAAATACTACCTCTAGTAATAGCTGCTGCAATCATAAATGTACCAGCCTCTATTCTATCTGGGATTACGCCATGAGTAGCTCCATGAAGACTCTCGACACCTTCTATTTTAATAGTATCAGTACCAGCGCCTTTAATGCGTCCTCCCATCTGATTGATAAAGTTAGCAAGATCTACGATTTCAGGTTCCTGTGCTGCATTTTCAATAATAGTTGTACCTTCAGCTAAAGCTGCTGCTGTCATGATATTTTCAGTTGCACCAACACTTGGAAAATCCAAATAGATATTAGCTCCTACTAATTTATCAGCAACTGCTGTAACAATACCTTCATCTGAAATCTCAATTTCAGCCCCCATAGCTTTAAATCCCTTAAAGTGAAGTTCTACTGGTCTTTCACCAATAGCACATCCTCCAGGAAGATTAATAACTGCCTTACCAGTTCTAGCTAGAAGTGGACCCATGACTAAAATAGATGCTCTCATCATCTTTACAAGCTCTTCTGGAGCATGACTTGTAATAATCTGATCAGCATTAATTGAAACATAATTGTTTTCTATATTTTTATCCACTTTTACCCCTAGTGAACCTAGCAAGCTACATAAAATAGTTACGTCCTTTAAATCAGGTACATCATCTATTTCACAGGTTTCCTTTGATAATAAAGTAGCAGCCAAAATAGGTAGAACAGAATTTTTTGCTCCACTTATCGTTACTTCTCCTCTCAAAGGACCGCTTTTTTCAACTAAAAACTTTGCCATCTTTTCCTCCAACACCTATAATTTCTTTATTTCTTCAAGACATTTCTTACAAACATTTTTTCCATTAAATGTTTCTACGTCTTTAGCATTGCCACAGAAAACACATGCAGGCTCATACTTTTTAAGTAAAATAAATTCACCGTCAACAAAGATTTCAACTGGATCCTTTATCTCAATATTAAGTGTTCTACGTAGTTCAATCGGTAAAACGATTCTGCCTAACTCATCAACTTTTCTTACAATACCTGTAGCTTTCATTTGCAATCTCCCTTCCCTATTATAACAAATAATTTAAATGTCTTTTTTGCCATTAAAAATACCAACTATTGAGCTTACTGCAGCTGCAATAGCACTTAACTGCTTTAACAATGTTTCATTTCCTTTAATAGCTTCAGATATGCCTTCAACTGAACCAGAAACATTATCAATTATGTTATCTAAATCTTGGCTTCTCTTTTCAGCTATTTCTGTCATAACCTTTATATCGTCTAAAATTTCATTGCTCTTTTCAGCCGTTACAATCAATTTTTTAAACAACTTTGTTAAATAAACTAGCATAACCACTGCAGCAATTACCAGTAACGCTATGCCAAGTTCTTTTAAGGATATAGTAAAAACCATTATTTACACCTCCAAATTCTTATATGAACATTATCTATTAAAAAATGGAAATATTCAACAATTTTTTACAAAGTCTAGAATTTTTCATATATTTTTAATATATCTTCAGTATATCCGCCATCTTCTTTATGGACATCCAAGTTTTTTAACAGCTTAAGCTCTTTTCCTCCATTTTTCACAAAATGTATTAAAACTATATTAGGTACTTCGCCATTTTTAGGACACACTAATTGCATAGTCTTAGCCTCTAGCCTAAACTCTCTTGCATAAGCTAATAAATCTACCATTCTCGATGGTCTATGAACCATAAAAAGCTCACCTCTATCCTTTAAAAGCCTTGAAGCTATTTGAAAAAAATCTTTTAAATCTGCTTCTATTTCATGGCGCGCTATCGTCTTTGCACTATTTGTATTTTTAAGAGCTCCATGCTTAGGCATATATGGTGGATTTGAAACTACTAAGTTTGCCGTATCAAAATACTTTTCCGGAATGTCCTTTATATTACAGTTAAGAATTTTTATTTTATCCTCAAGATTATTTATTGCAACATTTTCTTTAGCAAGGTTAGCTGATTGTTTTTGGATTTCAACTCCTACAATACTCCCCTCCTTTAACTTATGAGATAATATTAACGGTATAACACCAGTACCTGTACCAAGATCAAATACAATTTTAGATTTATTGCAAAGCTTAGCTGCAAAATCAGCTAATATAACAGCATCTACACCATAACAAAATTCTTTAGGTCTTTGCTTTAGCTTTAAATTTCCAAAGCCAATTTCATCTATACGCTCTATTGCTTTATCACTCATATACTAATCCTTTAAAAGGGCTTTCATCTCATCGGATAATTCTTCTTCAACTTGCTGAGATTTCTTACCCTTGTTGATTCTCTTAATTTCTTCCTTTGTAAAATTAAAAATTTCACTAGATAATTTCATACCTTCTTCTTTGTTATCTTCCTCTATCAACCTAGCTTTGATCTTATTTTCTAAAACATTTGCTTCAGTTACTATAGCCATGCCCTGAGAAGTCTTAATCTTTTCTCCTGCCTCTGGCATACCTTTTTTAGCTTCTACATAAGTATCATTTTCATATTTAAGACAACACATAAGTCTGCCACAAATTCCAGAAATCTTTGTTGGATTTAAAGATAGTCCTTGAGTTTTAGCCATCTTAATCGATACAGGTTGAAATTCTGAAAGCCACTGATGACAACATAAACTTCTTCCACAGTTTCCTATACCTCCAAGCATCTTTGCTTCATCTCTTACACCTATCTGTCTTAACTCAATACGCATTTTAAATACACTTGCTAAATCCTTTACAAGTTCTCTAAAATCTACTCGTCCATCAGCAGTAAAATAAAACACAACCTTATTATTATCAAAAGTATATTCAACATCTATCAGCTTCATTTCAAGATTATGCTTATCCACTTTTTCCTGACAAAGCCTCATAGCTTCTGCCTTTTTCTTTTGATTTTCTTCATTTGCCTCAACATCTTCTTCATTAGCAATTCTGATAATAGGTTTAAGAGGAGTTATAATTTTATTTTTATCAACTCTCTCTTCTTCTAAAGCAACTGTACCAAACTCAAGACCTCTTGCTGTCTCAACTATTACATGATCACCTAACTGAACATCGATGCCCGCAGGATCGAAATAATATATTTTACCAGCATGCTTAAATTTCACGCCTACTACATTTACCATAAACTATCCTCCAATATTTAGTACCATCTTTTTCAATGCATATAAAACATTTACATTGCGCTGAATTTCTCTTCTCGCTTCTTCAATACATGCTACAGCCTTGAAAATATAGTCTTTTGTAAACCTTCTATATTCTTCATGATTACCAAAAATAATTTCTCTATAGACTATTTCCATAGCATCAAGCAAAACAAATGCATCTTCCTTTTCTTTTACAAAAGATTCTATAAGATTTTTTTCTGTATAAAAATAATCTCCATCAATAAGCAACATAATAAGCTCATCTGCCTTACTCTTACCTTTAACTATATCATCACTAGTAAAGTCATCATCAAGTCTCACATGTATACATCTAGATCTAATAGTCTGAGGCATATTTTTTATATTTTCTGAAAGCAACATAATAACTGTTCCTACAGGAGGCTCTTCTATAGTCTTTAAGAGACGATTAAATGCTCTCAAAGTCATAGTGTCTGCATCCTTAATAATAGCTATATTTCTATCACCCTCATAAGGCTTCTTATAAAGTCTATCTTGTAATTGCTCTATTTGTTTATCTTTAACACTTTTTGTTTTACGTCCTTTTTCTTTTGTCGCCTCAACGATAAATAAATCCATATAATTATCATCTTCTATTTTACGGCATGTACTGCATTTATTACAACCTACACCAACTTCCACAGGACATAAAATTTGTTTAGCTACATTTTTAGCATATTTAAGCTTATCTAAGCTGTAGGAACCCTCAATTATAAATCCATGATGTAAAGTTCCTTTTTCAATATTATTCTTAAAACTATAAGCCATAGTATTCCTTAACCAATTTATCTAGCTGTATTTTAATATCACTACTAACCTCTTCAATTGACTGAGAAGCATCAATCCCTTTAATTCTATCTGGATATCTTTTTTCAAGTTCTAAATATCCATCTAAGACTCTTTGATGAAATGAAATACTTTCGCTTTCCATCCTATCCTTTTCTTCTCTTTTACCACCAGCTGTCTCTATTCTATTTATTCCCTTCTTCGAATCCAGTCTTAAAAGCAATGTCATATCTGGCATACACCCATTTACAGCATAGCTATTTATAATTCCTACCTTATCTCCTAAGGCTCTACCATAGCCTTGGTAAGCCACACTTGAATCCACAAATCTATCACATATAACAACAACTCCTTGATTTAAAGTAGGAATTATCAACTCCTCCACAAGTTGAGCTCTTGAAGCAGCATATAGTAGAGCTTCTGTCATATAGCTCATAGAACTGTTTGATTTATCTAAAATAATGCTTCTTATTTTTTCACTAATAGTCGTTCCACCAGGTTCCCTAGTAAATATTGCAGCTATGTTTTTTTCTTCAAAATACTTTTTTATAAATTCAATCTGTGTTGATTTACCTGCCCCGTCTGGACCCTCTATCGTTATAAACAGACCTTTTTTCATCATTATAATTCCTCTTAAACTCTGTAGTTTTTGTTAGATTTTCTCTAAGCTTAAAATTTAAATAAAGGAGTAAATATCCTATAGGCAAACAAATAAGTATCACCATAAAGAATCTTAATATTGACATAATCATCAGCTTTAATTCTCCTTTTTATTACTAATCATTAATCTATTTATTATATCATATTTTTTATTATTTTTTCTATTTTCTTTTTTATTCTTGAACATGCACTATGAATGCCTACAAACACTATAAATATTTCAAGACGTCCTAAAATCATTCCTATAATTTCAACAATCAAAGTACCATTAGAAGAATGTGGTCCTGTAATACCCATAGTTAATCCCACACCACCAAGTGATGAGGCAAAATCAAACATAGCAGTAGTCAAATCACAATGAGCAGTCAATGATAAAGTTAAACTTCCTAGTATAAATATTAATATATACATCGAAACAAAGCTTGTAACCTCTCTACCTATCTCATTTGAAATAATAGTTTCACCTTGAGCCCTCTTATAACTAGTTACAAAAATTCGACGTTTAGATGAAACCCTCTTCTTCAAATCTATCCAAAGAGTCTTGAGAAGTACATAGACTCTAATTAACTTAATTCCACCTGCAGTAGATCCAATACCCCCACCAATAAGCATAAGGATTATCATAAGCCCTATAGAAAATGCCGGCCACGTACTAAAATCCGCTGTTGCATAACCGGTTGTAGACATAGCTGAAATACCATTAAAAATCGCTTCTCTCATGCCTTTTCCAAGAGACATATGTAACTGTGAAACCAATCCAAATCCCATAAGAGGCGTCAAGACTGCCAAGATAAAAAATCCAAACTTAACTTCTGTTACCCTTGCAACCTTTTTAAATTTACCTTTTAAAATCAGTAACAAAACAGCAAAGTTAATTATACCAATAATCATCATAACCATAGTTATGATTTCTATAGGTAGACTATTATAATGGCCTATGCTTTCGGCTTTTGTTGAAAATCCTGCAGTAGATAATGCACTCATACTGTGGCATATACCATCAAATACTGGCATGCCAAATATTCTATAAAGTATAGTGCCTCCTGTCAAAAAACCAAGAAACATTAAAAAAATAGTTCTTGCAGTTCTCTTTAAATTCGGTGCAATATTATCTGTATGTCCTTCAGCATGAAACAAACTCATAGCTTGTTTACTTTGAACTATCATAACCATCATCATTACAAACCCAAGTCCACCGATAAACTGTATCCAAGCTCTATGGAACAAAAATAGATGACTTGTTATCGTAACATCAACAACCGAATGTCCTGTAGTTGTCCATCCGCTTACAGACTCAAAAATTGCCCTCAGAAAAGGTAATTGTTTAGATAAATAAAATGGCACTGCACTTATAAAAAAACCATAAAACCAAACAAAAAGCACCATTAAACTACTACTTTGTAGATTTTCTCTCCATGTTAACTTCTGAGATTTTTTCTTTGAAAAAAAACAAATTAAAAGACCTAATAAAACTGAACCTAAGCCTGGTACTAAAAAAGTCCACGCTTGATCGATTTCATTAGGATAAAAGGGAAGCACTAATAAAGGCACCAATGTTATTATGCCTACAGTAATTACTAACTTCCCTAAATCACTTTTTCCCTTCAATGTCAATTTATTTCTCATTGTCTTTTACCTGTTAACTCCTTAGCCACTGCTTTTCTGTCCCTTTCATAGCAAGATAATATAAGCTTATCTCCACTATAAAGCTGAGTATCTGGTCTAGGAATAAAACTATCGTTTCCTCTAACTATGCAGCATATTACAGCATCTTTTGTCATATGAAGTTCCCTAATCAGCTTACCTGCTGCTGGTGCTTCAACCGGAAGAAGAACTTCCAAAATACTTACATCTCTATTGTCTAGTGGTATGCTATTTGCATAAGCTTCAGCAACTACGTTTTGTTCTATTAACTGAGTAATAACCTCAATTTCACAAACTACTGAGTCCACTCCCATCTTCTTAAAGAAATCAATCTTTTTAATATCCTGTAATAGCGCTACTGCTCTTTTAATTCCAAACTGTTTTTTACAGATTTCACAAATAACCAAATTATCCGCTTCAAATTTTGTAAGAGCAATGACTATATCCATATCTCCAGCATTAGCATCCTCAAGAACAAATGGCCTTGAGCCATCACCATAGATAACTTCCACATCCTCAAGTTCTGCTAGTTTCATACAGTCTGCTTTAGTTTTATTTATAATAGTAACACTGTGTCCTTTTTTAGTAAGTACATTTGCAATAGATCTAGCTTTATTAAATCCACCGACTAATAATATATTTCTATTAATCCTCATTGCTACTTTCTTCTCCTTCCATCTTTTTATACCAATCAAGCAGATGTTCTGATTCTAGGTAAGCTGGGTATATAGTCCTGATTCCAAGCTCTCTATATACAACATCTCTTTCAGGATCATATAATCTTGCAATAACTCTTTTAACACCATAAAGTTCTTTTACAATCTGTGCAAGCATGATATTTATATTATCACCATGAGTAACAATAATTACCACTGTAGCATCTTTAATACTAACCTCATCTAAAACCGAATAGTTTGTAGCATCTCCAACATAAGTTTGACCTGCAAATGATGCAGATAGTTTTCTAAATGAATCCTCATCCTTATCAACTACCATTACGTTTTTATCCTGATCAGATAAGGTATTTGCGATAGTAGCACCTAATCTACCGCAACCGACTATAACCGTATAATCCTGCTCTTTTCTTCTCATCTACAATTCCTCACTCTTATATTCTAAATTATTATTTTTAAATAGTTTTATATCTAAATATATAATATAACACATTGGGGCAATAAATAAAAGCAGATGATTTTTTCATCTGCTTTTATCACAACTTTATACTTTATTAAATTCAATTATAGCCTTAAATAAATCTCCATCTATCTCTATTTTGAAATCTCCATCTTGCAAATCAACTAAATTTTTTGCTATTGATAATCCTAGCCCACTTCCTTCAGTATGTCTTGATTTATCACCTCTAACAAATCTTTTCATAAGTTCGTCTCCAGACATATTTAACTGATAATTAGATGTATTTTTAAATACTACAGCAACCTTATCTCCTTTATCTTTTAAATCTATATAAACTCTAGTATTTTCTTGGCTATATTTGCAAATATTATTTAATAAGTTTTCAAATACTCTCCAAATTCTTCTACCATCAGCTAATATCATAAAATCATCATCGATATTAGTAATAACATCTAAATTAGCATTGCTTAATTTTTCTTCATACTCACCTACAGTTTGTCTAATAAGTGTTGCAATATTACATGGAGTTTTATTAATTTTAATAGCACCACTTGCCGCCTTAGAAGCTTCTATTAGATCTTCTATAAGTTTTTTTAGTCTTAGCGACTGCCTATTTAAAACGTCTATATACGATTTGGCATTTTCATTATCAATCTCTACTTTGCTTAACAAATCAGTATAATTTATTATAGATGTAAGAGGCGTTTTAATATCATGACTAACATTAGTTATAAGCTCTGTTTTAAATCTTTCACTTTGTAACCTTTCTTCCATAGCTTTAGACATGCCATCGCTTATTTTATTAAAGTCTTCAGCTAACACTTTTATATCGCCTTTCATTCCTTTTAAGTTCATCTTGTATAAAATATCACCTGATGCCAATTTATTAGCCGCATACTTTATTTTATTTAAATCTATAACTACTTTTAACATGGTAATAGCTATTAACATAATAATTATACTTAATAAAAGTGCAATTCCAAAATACATATACATAAAAATATTTATGATTAAAATCATAATTAAAGCAGTTGTTATAATAACTACTGCATATTTCCATACAAATGGTATTTCTCGAACAAGTCCCATGAATTTAGATAGCAACTTTGTAAAAATTCTTTTTGTAATAATAACTATTTTATATATCAACGTATTTTTAATCAATATCCTTAATCTAATTCTTACTGTAAGTGTCCTTAAAAACAGAAGTATTACTCCCAATATTACAAGGTAAGAAATCACCATCACAAATATTTGAAACCAAATTCCCAATGCCATAGGATTGTTTATTATTTCCATTCCTAGTATACTCACTATTAAAGCAATTATAAAACAGCTTGCTGTTAAAAGATCAAAGGGTATTTTTTCAACAAAACCTCCTTTAACACCTTCTTGTGTCATTCCTGCAGAGTAAACCCAAAATGATAATAATAAAACTAATAAAATTGCTGATATTATACAAATTATTGGTGCAATATACAAGCTGTTGTAAGCATACTCAAAAACTGTTGCCATCATATGGATATCGCTAAAACCACAATCTTTAATATCCTTAAAATAAAATATTGCCTCATACTGCTTACCTTCAATACCAACATAGGCTTTGCCTTTAACAAATTCCTCATCTTTAATTTTTAAATTTGAACTTGATAAGATTTTTTCACCATGAACATTTCTTACTTCATATCCTATTTTGTCATTTATGCTTGCATCGTCTAAAAGCAATTCATGATCTATAGAGTATGCTATATGATTTGCAGCCTCATCAAACATTATTTGTTTAAATTCACCTTTAGTCACTTTGTTAGCATTATATAAACCTATATCTATTTGTATGATGGACATAAGTCCTGATACGATAAATATCCCACCTATAAAAACCATCATTATCACTGTAAATATTTTGGCTGCAATCTTTGTTCTTAACTCTTTCATACTTACCTACCTCACTCGATTTTATATCCTTGTCCCCAAACTACCTTTAGATGTCTTGGTTCATCAGGATTTATTTCCAACTTTTCTCTGAGATGTCTAATATGAACTGCCACAGTATTTTCTGAACCATATAAAGTCTCCTGCCATACACTTTTGTAAATATCTTTAATAGAAAAAACTACACCTGGATTTTCCATGAATAACTTTAAAATTCCATATTCTTTAGGAGTTAAACTGACCTCTTCGCCAAAATTTAAAACAACTTTTTTACTATCATCTAATATAATTTCTCCGACCTTTAAAATATTTTCATTATTATTCTGGGCACCTAACTTTGTGTATCTTCTTATTTGTGATTTTACTCTAGCTAAAAGTTCTATGGGATTAAATGGCTTTGTGACATAATCATCAGCTCCTATATTTAGACCTAATACCTTATCAGTATCTTCGCTTTTAGCAGTAAGAAGTATCACAGGAATGTTTTTATCCTTTCGCAAAGTTGCTAATGTCTCAAGACCATTCATCTTCGGCATCATAATATCTAGTAGCAATAAATGTATCTCATTGTTATCTACAATTTCTAAAGCCTCTTTACCATTGTAGGCTTCAAACAACTTGTAATTTTCATCATCTAGATACAGTTTTAGCGCTGAAACTATATCTCTTTCATCGTCACATATTAATATGTTATATTTCATATTTCCTACCTCCACTATTATTATGCCATATAGAATTTTAAAATTAAACAAGCTAACTCTTTAAGAAATTATTAAGAATTTATAAAGTAAATAAAAAAACCGACCTTAAGGTCGGTTCATTTTAAACCCATATATTATTTAAACATACTACCCATATTTTCGACAGCACTTAACATACCACCAGTTATAGCATCTTGAAGGTCTTTGTTATTCTCATTTACCTTCCATCCATCTTCTCCATAATCTAAATGAATCTTTACAACCTTAGTATATGATTTTTTAGAGTCAGCCATCTTCTTGAAAAGAGAGCCTATAGTATGATTTATCATTTCAGTTTCACTTTTACCACTAAATGCCATAGCAGTTAATTCACTCATAACATTTGTTATACCATCTGTAAAGTTCAACCCTAAGTTATAGGCTTTAACATTTACTGTAACAACTGCATGTTTTTTATCCTTACTGATTTCCTCTCCCATAACTTCATATTCAAAATCAGCCATCATTGTAAATACTTTTTTAATACTTTCAGTAGTTTCTTTATCAAGTTTTTTAGCATCTTCAGCACTAATTCCTAAATCCTTTAAAATCTCCGCATCACTACCTTTTGAAAATTCCTCTACTGATTTTTTTGCCTCATTTTTTGCACCATCAAAGAATTCTTTAGTTACATCTGTTGGTGTAGGTTTGCCAGCACAAGACGTCATAGCAAAAATCATAAAAAATGCTATAGCCATTGAAAAAAATTCTTTTCATATCATTTACCTCCTCATGTATTTATAGTATATATTTTATTATTTCTAATTTCAAGAATAATCAGTAAATTCATCTAAATATTGAAATATGGTATAAAATCCTTTATAGTTAATCTGTTATAAACAAATCTTGTAAAATAGGAAGGAATTATTATGCTTAAAGGAAAAACTGTACTGCTTGGAGTAACAGGAGGTATTGCAGCTTATAAAAGTGCTTCCCTAGCTAGTCTACTAGTAAAAGCAGGCGCTGAAGTAAGAGTGATAATGACAGAAAATGCTACTAATTTTATCACACCAATAACCTTTGAAACATTGACAGGACACAAATGTCTAACAGACACTTTTGATAGAAACTTCGAATTTAAAGTAGAACATATTGCTCTTGCACAAAAAGCTGATGTTGTTGTAATCGCCCCTACAACAGCTAATGTTATAGCAAAGCTAGCTCATGGTCTTGCAGATGATATGCTAACAACTACAGTACTAGCTAGTAAAGCTCCAAAAATAATTGCACCAGCAATGAATACAGGAATGTATGAAAACCCTATAACCCAAGATAATATATCTAGCTTAAAAAAATATGGGATTCAAATAATCGAACCAGCTAATGGACTGTTAGCCTGTGGAGATAAAGGAGCTGGTAAAATGCCCGAGCCAGAAACTATAGCGCAATATATATATAAAACATGTGCATATAAAAAAGATATGAAAGGATTAAATGTACTAGTAACTGCTGGTTCAACACAAGAGTCTATAGATCCAGTAAGATATATCACTAACCACTCAACAGGAAAAATGGGATATAATATAGCAAAAGAATGTATGTTACGTGGTGCAAATGTAACATTAGTATCAGGAAAATCCACTCTAAATCCACCTATGTTTGTAGATTTTATTTCGGTCAAGTCCGCGCAAGATATGTATGATGCTGTAACAAATAAAGCAGGTAATATGGACATAATTATTAAAGCTGCAGCTGTTGCTGACTATAGACCAAGTAATGTATCAACAGAAAAAGTCAAGAAAAAAGATGGGGATAGCATGACTATTCCTCTTGAGAGAACTATAGATATACTAAAAACTCTAGGTAAATCTAAAAAAGAAAAACAGTTCATTTGTGGATTTTCAATGGAAACACAAAATATGATTGAAAACTCAAAAAAGAAACTCATAAATAAAAATCTAGATTTAATAGTAGCCAATAATTTAAAGGTTGCTGGCGCTGGATTTGGAACAGATACTAATGTAGTTACATTTATCACATCTGATGAGATAACTGAATTACCATTAATGTCCAAAAATGACGTTGCCAAAGCAATTATAGACAAAATATTAGATCTTAGATAAAATAAAGCTGATTTTTATAGCTTGCTAATACAAACTATAAAGATCAGCTATTTTCAATAATATTAATTTTTTATAATAAAAAAGGTGGCTTCGCCACGTTTGTGTGACTCATAATTTTTTGGTGAGTCACATTTTTCTTTTCTCAATAACATTCTTTTTTGGTAAACT
>SAMEA3387475__coassemble_1475_pt1 | contig 21644 bp, 22 predicted proteins | sample SAMEA3387475__metabat2_high_PE_008 | metagenome-assembled genome bin SAMEA3387475 (sample SAMEA3387475) | Felis catus | biome: Faeces | place: United Kingdom | collected 2012
GTGACTCACCAAAAAATCATGAGTCACACAAACGTGGCGAAGCCACCTTTTTTATAGAGTGGACTTTATTTATATAAAGTGATAATATTATATTAGATGTTAACATTATATAGTAATGGCTTGATGCTATAAATTTAAAATAAAAGGAGGGTAGTGTATAAAGGGCAAAGGAGAAGGCATCAGCTAAAATGTTATGGAAGTATATTTGTGTATTATAAGCGAAAACAGTCGCAGAGAGGATTGAAAATGAAATTTGCTAATAAAAAGCTAGCTATAGTTTTAGTTATGTCAATGCTGCTAGCAGCATGTTGTTTTCCAATATATTCACAAGCTTTTACAAATAGTAATAGTAAAAAGTCGTTAAGATATATACATTTAAATAGCTATGATGGAAACGATAACAATGATGGACTTACAAAGGAAACTAGTGTAAAAACATTTGATAAGGCTAATCTTTAATCAATGACGGAGATATAATTCTAATAGATAATAATTTTGAAATTACAAAAGATGAAAAATGGGATTTATCAAATAAGCCAAATTCAAAATATAAAGAAATGCTGGTGGAGATATGATAGTAATTGAAGGGAATCATACTTTAACACTTAGCAACATAGTATTAGATGGAAAAGCATATAGAAAAGATATAGATATAGAACACTGTAATTCTATAATTAGTTTGGGAAAAAGTGCAGGTGCTGAGAAAAATGGAGCAAAACTTGTGTTAAATACAGGAAGTATATTAGAAAATAATAATGCTCCACAATTGCAAGGTAATGCAATAGCAGGATATAGCTATAATACTATTATTATGAATGATGATAGTAGTATTCGTAATAATGGTATTGAGAGAGGAGCTCAGTTTGGAGGAGCTATTTCTTTAGAAAACCATGGTAACTTTATTATGCATGGCGGAATTATTGAAAACAATCATGCGGTACGTGGTGGAGGAGTATATCTATCAAATTTCCAAGATTGGTCTAGTGTAGGGGATAATTATTCACGAGAAATATCAGGAAAAGCAAGCTTTACTATGAATGGAGGTACAATTTTAAATAATAAAGCTACATATAAATCTAGTAATAGTGGTGGTATATATATTGACCACCCATCATGGAGAGACAAAGTTGCTACATGTACTTTGTTAGATAAGATGAAGGAAGGTCTTGTAATTGGAAAAAGTCCGGCAACAGATCAGCTTGATTTTATGACTTATATAAAGAAAAATAAATATCCGATTGTTTATGAATTTGTTAGTTTAACAGATGGTAAAAAACACCAAAAGAAGTTAATAAACTATTACCTATTGATGATGATAAGTATATAGATAGAGCAACAGTTACAGCAATACAGCTTGAAAAAAAATGAATTACAAGTTGAAGATGGAACATGGAAATTTGAAGGGTATGATGAGAAAGATAAAGTAGATAGTGCAGATATTTTAGATGAAAATGGCAATATTAAGTTTATAGGAAAATGGAAGTTTGAGAAAAAAGAAACTCCAATACAAAAAACCGATAATCCAACAAATAAACCTGATACGCCTATCGTAAACCCAGATAATCTAAGCAATACTGATCATCCTACTGATAATGAGGAGACACCTAAACAAGAAGTTCCTGATAAGGATAAACCTAAAACAGGTGATGAGACAGCGCCAATGATGCTAGTAGCATTATTAATAGCTTCAAGTGCTGGATTATATGTTTTACGTAAAAAAGAAAAATAAAATATTAATAAAGCGATATATACATCTTTAAGATATAAGAGTATATATCGCTCATTTTTTTATACAAGTTTTAAAAATTCTTCAACTTCTTTTTCAGTTGTGCTCCATGAGCAAACAAGTCTGATTGATCTGCTATTTTCATCATAAGGTTCGTAGTCATCATATTCAACCTTATTATGAAGAGAGTCGATTAGCTCATTTGGAAAAATCGGAAAAACAAGGTTGCTGCAAGGTTCACATGCAAAACTATAACCTTTTTCACGTAGCCCCGCTACTAGCTTATCAGCTAAGGCATTGCAGTGTCTGCCAAGACGAAGATAAAGATCATTTTCGAAAATTGATTTAAATTGTACGCCTAAAAGTCTACCTTTTGCTAAAATAGCTCCCTTTTGTTTCATGATATATCTAAAATCTTTTTTTAGGGCATCATTGACTATAACTATTGCTTCCCCAAACATAAGCCCACACTTTGTACCACCTATATAAAAAACATCGCAGATTTTAGGCAAGTCTTCAAATGTGACATCATTATCTTTTTGAGTAAGAGCCATTGCAAGTCTAGCACCGTCCATAAACAAATATAAATCGTGTTTATCACATGCTTGGCGAAGTGCTTTCAGTTCAGCTAAGGAATAAACTAGACCTGTTAAAGTTAAATCAGCAATATAAATCATTTTAGGACGTACCCAGTGCATATCGCAATGCTGAGCCATAACCTTATCAATATCGCTAGGTCTAAGCTTACCATCAGAAGTAGGTACATGTATAACTTTGTGACCAGTAGCTTCGATAGCACCAACTTCATGAACACATATATGTTCAGTATCTGCAGCAATTATAGCTTCATGAGGACGAAGAATACTACTTATAACTGTAAGATTTGTTTGAGTACCTGCCATGGTAAAGTGTATGTCAGCAGTTTCACACTTAATAATTTTTTTTATAGAATCTGCAGCCTCTTTGCAATATGGGTCTAATCCGTAACCAACAGTATTTTCCATATTAGTTGAAACAAGTGCATCTAAAACTTGAGGATGAGCACCTGTACTATAGTCATTTTTTAGATAAATCATAAAAATTTCCTCCTTAATTAAATATGTAAATTATTATAACATATTTGTAATATATTTGGATATAACAAAAAGGTTGAAATCTATATGGATTTAGCATATAATATTATAGCAATATTATGTAATCAAGATAATTTAACTAAGAATATATAAATTAAGTTTAGGAAGGAGATTTTGACATGGCATTCACAGAAGAAGTAGGAATAGATTTAGGGACAGCCAATGTTTTAGTATATATAAAAGGTAAAGGAATTGTTTTGGAGGAGCCATCAGTAGTAGCAGTAGATGAAGAAACTGATGAAATTTTAGCAGTAGGACAGGAAGCTAAAGAAATGTTAGGTAGAACACCTGCTAATATTATTGCTTTAAGACCTTTAAGAGATGGTGTTATTTCAGACTATGATGTTACTGAAAGAATGTTAAAATACTTCATTAAAAAGACTTGTGGTAGCGGTAGATTTTTTAGACCAAGAATTATGGTTTGCGTACCATCTGGCGTTACAGAAGTAGAAAAAAGAGCAGTAAGAGAAGCGGCAGCACAGGCTGGTGGTAAGGATGTATTCCTTATGGAAGAACCTCTAGCAGCGGCAATTGGTGCTGATATCGATATTTCAAGACCTGAAGGTACATTTATAATAGATATTGGTGGTGGTACTTCTGACGTTGCAGTTATCTCACTTGGTGGTATTGTAGCAAGTACATCTTTAAAGGTTGCTGGAGACCGTATGGATGAAGCTATTATCAAATATATGCGTAAAAAACATAAACTATATATCGGTGAGAGAATGGCAGAAACTCTTAAAAAAGAAATCGGTACTGCTTCACCAAGACCTGAAGAACTAAGATACACATGTAGTGGTAGAGACTTAGTTACTGGTTTACCAAGAGAAGTTGAAGTAACTTCAACAGAAATGATGGAAGCTTTAGAAGAGCCATTGCAGGCTATTTGTGAAGCGACTCATTCAGTACTAGAAAAAACTCCACCAGAACTTGCAGCTGATATTAGTACAAGCGGTATTGTTATTACAGGTGGTGGCGCATTGCTTTATGGTATTGATGAAAGAATAAAGCAGAGAACAGGCATCAATGTTAAGATAGCAGAAAATCCTATGGATTGTGTAGCTATAGGTACAGGAAGAGCATTAGAAAATATCGAAGTTCTTCAAAAAAGTACAATTAACAGAAGAAGAAAGTTCAAATAGTTTTTTTACCGGCTATCTCTTTGGAGATAGCCAGATTTTTTAGAGGTAGTATTATATGATATTAGAATTAATAGCGACTACAGGTTTTGGACTTGAGGCAGTAGCTAAAAGAGAAATTCAAAATTTAGGCTATGAAATTGTAAGCGTTGAAGATGGAAAAGTGACTTACAAAGCTGATGAGCGCGGCATTGTAAGAAGTAATTTATGGCTTAGAACTCCTGATAGGATTTTAATGAAGATTGCGGAGTTTAGGGCTCTTGAGTTTGAAGACTTGTTTCAGAGGGTAAAAGGTTATCCTTGGGAGGAACTTATTCCTATAGATGGTAAGTTTACAGTTACAGGTTCATCAGTAAAATCTAAACTTTCAAGTGTACCAGCTTGTCAAAGTGTAGTTAAAAAGGCTATAGTTGAAAGATTAAAGGAATTTTATGTAGTGGATAGGTTTGAGGAGACGGGAGCTGAATATACTGTTAAGGTTTCTCTATTAAAGGACAGAGCAACTATAACAGTTGATACAAGTGGGTCTTCACTTCATAAGAGAGGATATAGGGTGGCACCTGTAGCTGCACCTATGAAGGAAAATATGGCGGCAGCTTTAGTTGAGTTAAGTTTTTTTAGAGCCGGTAGAATGTTAGTGGATCCTTGCTGTGGTAGTGGTACCATTCCTATAGAGGCAGCTATGATAGAAATGAATATAGCACCAGGCTTAAGTCGCAGATTTGCTTGTGATCAGTGGGAGTTTATAGATAAATCACTTTGGAAGGAAGAAAAGAAAAAGGCTTATGAAGCTATTGACTATGATAAGGATATAAAAATCAAAGCTTATGATATAAACAAGGATGCTGTTGATGCGGCTATGGAAAATGCCGAGGAAGCAGGTGTAGATGATTGTATCGAATTTGCTGTAGCTGATATTAAAACGCTTGAGGCAAGTGAACCAAATGGTATAATTATTACAAATCCGCCATATGGAGAACGTATAGGTGAAGAAGAAGCTATTGATAAAATATATAAAAAACTAGGTGAGTTTTTTAAAGAGAATCCAGATTGGTCATTGTTCTTAATTACTACTGATGATGATTTTGAACAAAAGGCTATGGGACGAAAAGCAGATAGAAGAAGAAAACTTTTTAATGGAAGATTAAAGACTACATATTATCAATTTCATGGAGAAAAACCAAAAGTCAAAAACGTTTAAATACTTGAGTTTTTTCGACATTAATGGTATCATAAAAACATTGCATGTTAGAGAAGGTTTATTATGGAAATAGAACTGAAATATTCTTTAAAAAATGAAAAAATAGCAGAAGAAATACGTAATGATGAAGACCTATTAAAGTATGAGGTAGAAGGATCTGAGCAAGAGCTTAATCTTGATGCCATCTATTTTGATACAGAAGATGAAGATTTACGTAGGAATTTTATTGCGTTTAGAATTAGAAGAGAAGGCGTTAGAAACGTTGCAACTTTAAAATGGAACGGTATGCAAGACGGAGCTCTACACACTAGAGAGGAACTTAACATAAACATTGGAACAGGGGACTTTCCTAAGACTCCTGATATTAGTGTGTTTAGTCAAAGTGAAATCGGTGAAAGAATACTTAAGATAGTTGGCGATAAAAAACTTGTACCTCTAATGGAGATTAACATGCTAAGGAAGATATGGAGACTCGAGGATAATAATGAACTCGTCGAGATTTGCATAGACAATGGCAAAGTTTCAACTGTCAAGGGTGAGGAAAAAATCAGTGAAATTGAAATAGAAATGCTCACTGGAAATTCTGAAAACCTATTGGCGCTAGGTGAGAAACTTGCTGAAAAATATGATTTAAAGCCAGAAAAGCGAAGCAAATTTGAGAGAGGATTAGCTTTGCTCGAAAGATAAACAATTAGGAGGAATTTTAAGAAATGAAAGCAACACTTTTAGCTAAAGAAAACGGTGAAGCTAGATTCACTATTGAATTTTCAGCTGAAGAACTTGAAGGAGCTAAGGTAAAGGTTTACCAGGCTAAAAAAGATCAGTTCGTAATCGATGGATTCAGAAAAGGTAAAGCACCAAGAAGCATTATTGAAAAGAAATATGGAGAAGAAATTTTCTTAGATGATGCAATTAACGATTTATTAGGAACTGGTTATCCAGATGCTCTAAAGGAATTAGATATCGATGTTATCGATCAGCCAAGAGTTGAATTTGGTAAGCTAGAGAAGGATGCACCATTTGTAGCAACAATTACAGTTGCAGTATACCCAGAAATCGAAGTAAAAGACTACAAGGGAGTAGAAATTGAAAGAATCGATGACGAAGTAACTGCAGAAGATGTAGAAAAAGAACTAGCAAACATGCAGAAGAGAAATGCACGTATGGTTTCAGTAGATAGAGCTGTTGAAGATGGAGACCACATCATCTTAGATTATAAGGGATTTGTTGGTGAAGAACAGTTCGAAGGTGGTACTGCAGAAGGATATCCACTAGTAATCGGTTCAGGTAGCTTTATTCCTGGATTTGAAGAACAGCTAGTTGGAGCTAACAAGGAAGAAGAAGTTGAAGTTAAGGTTACATTCCCAGAAGAATATCATTCAGAAGACTTAGCTGGTAAGGATGCTGTATTTAAGTGTGTTGTACACGAAGTTAAGTACGAAGAACTTCCAGAATTAGATGATGAATTTGCTAAGGATGTAAGTGAACATGATACTTTAGAAGAACTAAAGAAAGAAACTGAAGAAAATATCGCAAAAGCTAAAAAGTCATGGGCTGAAAATCAGATGAAGGATAAAGCTATTGATGCAGTTTGCGAAAAGAATGAATTTGATATTCCTGAAGTAATGGTTGAAGATGAAATCACACAGATGATTAGAGAACTAGACATGCAGCTACAGCAGCAGGGTCTAGGATTCCAGCAGTACTTACAGTTTATGGGTAAGGAAATGGCAGACTTCAGAGAAGAAGTTAAGGAAGATGCAAGCAAGAGAGTTAAGATGAGAATGGTTATTAACGCTATTGTTGATGCTGAAAACATCGAAGCTACAGAAGAAGAAATCGAAAAAGAAATTGAACTACTTGCAATCCAGTATGGAATTGAAGCACAGCAGGTTAAAGACATGCTAGGCGAAGATAATCTACAGTTTATCGGTAAGGATGTTAAAGTTAAAAAAGCAGTAGACTTTATCTTTGATAACGCAGTAATTAAATAAATAGCAGTTTTAAATAATATATGAAGAGAAAGAAGGGGGCAGCAACATGGCTTTAGTACCTTATGTAATTGAACAAACAAATAAAGGTGAACGCACATATGATATTTATTCTAGACTTTTAAAGGACAGAATTATATTTCTAGGAGAAGAGATAGATGACAATGTGGCAAGTATTGTAGTTGCCCAGCTTTTATTCTTGGAAGCAGAAGATAGCACTAAGGATATTTCTATATATATAAACAGTCCCGGTGGTTCAGTGACTGCCGGACTGGCTATTTACGATACTATACAGTATATAAAACCTGATGTTTCTACAATTTGTGTAGGAATGGCTGCTAGCATGGGTGCATTTTTGCTTGCAGCAGGAACTAAAGGAAAGAGATTCGCTCTACCAAATGCAGAGATAATGATTCATCAGCCACTAGGTGGTGCAAGAGGTCAAGCAGAAGATATCAAGATTCATGCAGAACATATTTTAAGAACAAGAGCTAAGTTAAATCAAATCTTAGCAGAAAAGACTGGACAGCATATTACAGTTATTGAAAGAGATACAGATAGAGATAACTTTATGTCAGCACAGCAGGCTAAAGAATATGGTCTAATTGATGAAGTTTTGAAATCAAGATAAGTTAGGAGATATTTAAAAAATGACAAAATATAATGAAACAGATGAGATTAGATGCTCCTTTTGTGGCAAGCCTCAAAGCATGGTAAAACGTTTGGTTGCAGGACCGGATGTTTATATCTGTGATGAATGCATTGAATTATGTCAAGATGTAATTGCAGAAGGCTTGCGTGAAGAAAGACAAAGTCAGGAGCAGAGTTTTGAGTTGCCAAAACCAAAGGAAATTGTTGAAAAACTTTCAGAATATGTAATTGGACAAGAAGAAGCTAAAAAAGCTCTAGCAGTGGCAGTATATAACCATTACAAGAGAATAAACTCTATCGGTAAACTAGATGGAGATGTGGAACTTCAAAAAAGTAATATTTTGATGGTAGGACCTACAGGATCAGGAAAGACTTTATTAGCTCAGACATTAGCTAAACTATTAAATGTACCATTTGCAATAGCGGATGCGACTGCTTTGACTGAAGCAGGATATGTAGGTGAAGATGTAGAAAATATTTTATTAAAATTAATTCAGGCAGCTGATTTTGACATAGAAAAAGCTCAAAAGGGCATAATTTATGTAGATGAAATTGATAAAATTGCAAGAAAATCTGACAACCCATCCATTACTAGAGATGTAAGCGGTGAGGGTGTTCAGCAGGCATTGCTTAAGATATTAGAAGGCACAGTTGCCAACGTGCCACCACAGGGAGGAAGAAAACATCCAAATCAAGAATTTATTCCTTTCGATACAACAAATGTTATGTTTATCTGTGGAGGAGCTTTTGATGGATTAGATAAGGTAATCCAGAGAAGAACTGGCGAAAAAGTTATTGGATTTAATTCAACTATTGAAAAAAATAAGCAGGAGGAAGCAGAACTATTAAAACAGCTTGAACCTGAAGATTTACTTCAGTATGGATTGATTCCAGAATTTATAGGAAGATTGCCATCCATCGTTTCATTAGAGTCATTGACAGAAGAGGCTTTAATAGAAATTATAACAAAACCTAAAAATGCTTTATTAAAGCAATATAAGGCATTGTTTGCTATGGATGATGTTGAACTTGAAATTGAAGATGAGGCTATTAGAAAGATAGCCCATAAGGCCATAGAAAGAAAAACAGGAGCTAGAGGGCTTAGAGGTATCATGGAAAATATCATGACAGACCTCATGTATGAAATCCCTTCTAGAGATGATATTACAAAATGTGTAATAACTGAAGATATGGTTGATGGTAATGATAAAGAGCGACTTTCATAATAAGTCGCTTTTTTGAGAAAGAAATAAGGAAGGGAGTTGAAATAATGAAATATCCAATGATTCCCCTTAGAGGATTATTAGTATTTCCAGATACAGTACTTCACTTTGATATAGGAAGAGAAAAATCAATAAATGCTCTTGAAGAGGCAATGGTAAGAGATCAGCATGTTTTCTTAGCTGCTCAAAAAGATGAAAATATAGATTTACCTACAGGTGATGATATATATAAAATAGGAACATTTGCTAAGGTTAAGCAGATGCTAAAATTACCTGGAGATACTATTAGGGTTTTAGTTGAGGGGCTATCTAGAGCAGAAACTGTAGAAATAATTTCTGAAAATCCGTACTTTGAATGTGAAATTCTAGATGATATAGAGATTGAAACAGAAGAAATTACAGATGAAGAAGAAGCTTTAATGCGTCTTACAGTTAAAGCTTTTGAGCAGTTTATCGGACTTGTTGAAAAATTCCCAAGAGAACTTTTCCAGGGAATTTTAGAAATTGAAAGAGGCGGCAAGTTAGCAGATGTTATCGCTTCTCACATTAAACTGACTTTGGATGAAAAACAGAAAGTTTTAGAAACTGCTGACACTTGTAAAAGACTTAAGCTTGTATATGAATTTATTTTAAGAGAAATCCAGGTTCTTGAAATTGAAAGAGATATTAACTCTAAAGTAAAAGAGCAGATGAACAAAAATCAGCGTGAATATTACTTAAAAGAGCAAATGAGAGTAATCCAAGAAGAACTTGGTTTTGAAGAGGATATTCATGAAGAAATTGCAAATTGGCATGAAAAGATGAATGAGCTAGAGCTTGATGCTGATATTTGCGAAAAGCTAGAAAAGGAAATTAAGAGATTATCATATATGCAGCCAGCATCAGCAGAAGCTGGAGTAATTAGAACATATATTGAAACTATACTTTCACTACCTTGGAATAAGTATGGAGAAGAAAATTATAACCTTAAGGAAGCTGAAAAGATCTTAAATGAAGATCATTACGGCCTTGATAAGGTTAAGGAAAGAGTTTTAGAATACTTGGCTGTAGTTAAGCTTTCAGAAACTTTAAAGGGTCCGATTATCTGTTTAGTTGGCCCTCCGGGAACTGGTAAAACTTCCATAGCTAGATCTATTGCAAGAGCTACTAATAGAGAGTTTATCAGAATGTCACTAGGTGGGGTGCGCGACGAGGCTGAAATTAGAGGACACAGAAGAACATATATAGGGGCTATACCGGGAAGAATTATTAATGCTATTAAGGATGCCGGTAAGAAAAATCCACTATTTTTACTGGATGAAGTAGACAAAATTGGTGCGGATTTTAAGGGTGATCCAGCTTCAGCTCTACTTGAAGTTTTAGATCCAGAACAAAATAAGGACTTTAAAGACCATTATCTAGAAGTGCCTTTTGATTTATCAAAGGTTATGTTTATTACAACAGCTAACTCACTTGATACTATTCCTGGTCCACTACTTGACCGTATGGAAGTTATCAACGTTACAGGTTACACTGAAGAAGAAAAACTTCAGATTGTAAAGAAGTATCTAGTGCCTAAAAAGGTTAAGGAACACGGTTTAACTAAAGAACAGTTTGCTATGACAGATAAAGCCATTCGCGACCTTATAAACTACTACACAAGGGAGTCTGGAGTGCGTAACCTTGAAAGAGAAATAGCAAATCTAGTTCGTAAAGTAGCAAGAATGGTAGTTACTGATGGTATAGAAGAATATAAGATTAAGCCTACAAATCTTGAAGAACTATTAGGTAAAAAGAAATTTAGATATGATAAGATTGAAGGTCAAAGTGAGATAGGAGTAGTTACTGGACTTGCATGGACTACAGTTGGTGGCGATACATTATTTATTGAAACTTCTGTAATGCCTGGCACAGGGAAGATTTCTCTAACTGGGCAGCTTGGTGATGTAATGCAAGAGTCAGCTAAAACAGGCATTAGTTATATTCGATCTGTAGCAGAAAAACATGGAATTGATGAAAATTTCTATAAGGAAAAAGATATTCATATTCATGTGCCTGAAGGTGCAGTTCCAAAAGATGGTCCTTCTGCAGGTGTAACTATGTGTGTAGCTATGATTTCAACACTTACAGGTGTACCAGTAAGTAAGGAAATTGCCATGACTGGAGAAGTAACTTTAAGAGGTAATGTCCTTGCAGTAGGTGGTATAAAAGAAAAGGTATTAGCTGCACATAGAGCAGGTGTAAGAAAGGTATTACTACCTTTTGAAAACGAAAGAGACATAGACGAAATACCTGAAAAAGTAAGAGAACAAATGGAATTTGTTTTAATTAAAAATGTAGATGAAGCTTTAAAAGAGGCTTTGGTGAAATAGGAATATAGTGATATGATTGAAGTGAAAAAAGCAGAGCTTGTGGCAGTTACAGGCAGACCGGACCAGTATCCGGAAGATAATTTATATGAAGTTGCTTTCGCAGGAAGATCAAATGTTGGAAAATCATCTCTTTTAAATCTTTTAACAAATAGAAAAAAGCTAGCTAAGGTATCTGGCAATCCAGGTAAGACTAGAACTATTAACTTTTATGAAATCAATGAAGCTTTTAGGATAGTTGACCTTCCGGGATATGGATATGCAAAGGTTTCTAAATCCATGAGTGAAGGCTGGGGAGATATGATGGAAAGCTATTTTGAAAATAGAGAAGGATTGTTAAAGGTTATCCAGCTGGTAGATATAAGACATACTCCTACAAAGCAAGACGTGCAGATGTATAACTATTTAAAGCATTATGGATATGATGGTTTAGTAGTTGCAACTAAGTCTGATAAGATTTCTAGAAATCAGATGCAAAAGCAGATTAAGATGATTAGACAGACTTTGGGAATGCATCCAGAAGATGTGGTAGTGCCAGTTTCAGCATTGAAAAAAACTGGTCATGATGAGCTTCTTGATGTGATAGAAGCTATTTTGATAGAAGGTAAATAAAGATGTTTAGTGGTATCATAAGATTTTTTAAGAGAATCGGTGCTATAAGATTTTTGATGAAAGATAAGTCTGAGGCATTTTGGAAAAAGGCGATTATTGTTTTTGGAGTTATATATTTTATACTTCCATTTGAAGCACTGCCTGATTTTTTCTTGCCCTTTGGACTTGCTGATGATATAGTTTTATGGGCATGTATACTTTTTGGATTGAAGGATACTTTAGATAAGTATATAATAGATAAGAGTAGGAGTACTCGTTTTAAAAAGTATAAAGATACCATTGAAGATGTAGAGTACGAAATTAAGGAGTAGTAAGATGAAAAACGAAATATTAATTACTCAGGAGGAGATCTTTCAAAAGGCAAAGGAATTAGGTGCTCAGATTACTGAGGATTTTAAAGGTCAGGAAGTTGTTCTTGTTGGTATTTTAAGAGGTTCTGTACCATGGATGGCTGATATTATGAAGGAAGTTAAACTTGAGGATGTGACTATTGATTTTATGGCTTGCTCAAGTTATGGCGCTGGAACTAAGACATCTGGTAGAGTTAAAATCGTTAAGGACCTTGAAGAGGATGTTACAGATAAAAATGTTATTATCGTTGAAGATATTATCGACTCTGGTATAACATTGCAGTACCTTAAAAAGTATTTTGCAGCTAAAGGTGCTAAAACTACAAAAATTTGTACATTGTTAGATAAACCATCAGGAAGAAAAACTGATATTCAAGGCGATTATGTAGGTTTTGAAGTTGAAGATAGGTTTATAGTAGGCTACGGCCTTGATTATAATCAAAAATACAGACAGTTACCATATATTAGCTGTTTGGATTAATTTAGATAGTGAAGTAATTTTTAGGAGGAAAAAATGAGTTACGAAGTAAAAATCGGATTATCAAACAAGCATTTACACTTAAGTCAGGAACACATCAACATCCTATTTGGTGAAGGACATGAATTAACACCAACTAAGGATCTAGTACAGCCTGGTCAGTTTGCTTGCGAAGAAAAAGTAGATATCGTTGGACCTAAGAAAACTTTAAGTGGTGTTAGAGTTTTAGGACCAGCTAGACCTGAAACACAGGTTGAACTTGCTTTAACTGATGCTAGAACTATCGGCATCAAAGCTCCAATCAGAGAATCAGGTAAGCTAGAAGGAACTCCAGGATGTAAGTTAATCGGACCTGCTGGTGAAGTTGAACTAGATCACGGTGTAATCGCTGCTCTAAGACACGTTCACCTATCAGCAGCTCAGGCTGAAGAAGCTGGCGTTAAAGATAAGGACATCGTAAGCATCAAAATCGAAGGCGAAAGAGGTCTTGTATTTGATAATGTACTAGTAAGAGCTGGTGACGGACATGAAAGAGAAGCTCATCTAGATACAGATGAAGGAAACGCAGCTGGTTGCGGTCCTGATGCAGTTTGCACAATCATTAAATAAATTTTGATTTATAGTTTTTTTAGTTTGCATATTGACAATATGGAATTCATAGGCTAATATGTAGGCAGATAAAAGCTTTGATTACTGACGGAATATGTGGATTAACCACAGGGGAATCAAAGTAATATGAGTCGACCGTCTGGGCAGTATTTGTTTAACAAATACTGCCTTTTTAATTACTTATAAAAGAAATGTAAAGTTTTGAATAATGCACTAAATAATGTTATTCTTAAAGAGTAGATAAGATGCATTAGGAAAGGATTTTGATGTGAAAGGAAGAATTCATTCTATTGAGTCTATGGGGCTTGTAGATGGGCCAGGCATTAGAACTGTAGTTTTTTTGCAAGGTTGTAATTTAAGATGTCAATACTGCCACAATCCAGATACATGGGAATTAAATGGTGGAATAGAGATGAGCGTTGAGGAAATAGTAAATAAAGTTAAAAGATTTAAGCCTTACTTTAAGGAAACTGGAGGAGTTACATTTTCTGGTGGCGAGCCACTTGTCCAAAAGGAATTTCTTCTAGAACTGCTTAAGGCATGCAAGGCTGAAGGTATAAATACATGTATAGATACAGCAGGATATGCTGATGGTGATTTTGGCGAAATCCTAAAATATACAGATTTAATATTGTTTGATATAAAACATTACGATAGAGACTTATACAAAAAAATTGTTAATGGAGACATAGATAAGGGTATAGAATTCTTAAGGCAGGCTCAAGAAGCAAGCGTACCGCTTTGGATTAGACATGTGGTAGTACCAGGTCTTACAGATAGTATAGAACATATTGATAAATTAGGGAATTATATTAAAACTCTTAAAAATGTTCAGAAAGTTGAGCTATTGCCGTTTCATCAGTTAGGTGCAAATAAGTATCAAGGGCTTAATATAAAATATCCGCTAGAGGGTGTTTTGCCTATGGATAAAGAGTTAACAAATGAGATGGAAAATAAAGTGAGAAGTATAATAGGAGGTTGAGAAATGAGTAATCCATGGTATGAATTTAATGGTGGCGTATGGGAAAAGGAAATTGATATAAGAAATTTCATTCAGAGAAACTATACACCATACGAAGGAGATGATAGTTTCCTAGAAGGAACTACAGAAAGAACAGATAAAGTTTGGAGCAAAGCTCATGAGTTAATCGTAGAGGAAGTTCAAAAAGGTATTTTAGATGTTGATGTTAATACAGTTTCAGGTGTAGAAAACTTTAAAGCAGGATATATTGACAAAGAAAATGAAGTAATCGTTGGTTTACAGACAGATGCACCACTTAAGAGAATTGTTAATCTATATGGTGGTATGAGAATGGCTACATCTGCATTAGAACAGTACGGCTACAAGTTAAATGAAGAAATCCAGGCTCATTTCCATGAATACAGAAAAACACATAACGAAGGTGTATTTGATGCATATCCAGAAAGAACTAGATTAGCTAGAACTGCTGGTTTATTAACAGGTTTACCAGATGCATATGGTAGAGGAAGAATTATTGGAGACTATAGAAGAGTTGCGCTTTATGGTATCGATAGACTAATTGAAGATAAGGAAAAGGATCTAGAAGAATTAGACGGACCTATGACAGAAGACAGAATCCGTTTAAGAGAAGAAGTTTCAGAACAGATTAGAACTATGGGTAGAATGAAGAACATGGCTTCATATTATGGTATTGATATTTCAAAACCAGCTACTAATGCAAGAGAAGCAACACAGCATCTATACATGGGATATCTTGCAGGCATTAAAGAAAATAATGGTGCTGCAACTTCACTAGGAAGAACATCTACATTTTTAGATATTTATATTGAAAGAGACTTAAGAAATGGTGTAATTAATGAAAAAGAAGCTCAGGAAATTATCGACCAGTTTATTATCAAGCTAAGACTTGTAAGACATCTAAGAACTCCAGAATATAATGAATTATTTGGTGGAGACCCAACATGGGTAACAGAATCAATAGGTGGTATGGGCATTAACGGTAAGACTCTTGTAACTAAGAACTCATTCCGTTACCTACATACTCTAACTAACTTAGGAACTGCTCCAGAACCAAATTTAACTGTTTTATGGAGCCAGAACTTACCGGAAAACTTTAAAAAGTATTGTGCTAAGATGAGTATCGAAACTGACTCAATTCAGTACGAAAACGATGATGTTATGAGACCTGTTTATGGTGATGACTACGGTATTGCTTGCTGCGTATCTGCGATGGCAATAGGTAAGCAGATGCAGTTCTTTGGAGCTAGAGCTAATATCGCTAAGTCACTTTTATATGCTATTAACGGTGGTGTTGATGAAATTAAGGGTATTAAAGTTGTACCTGGCATAGAACCTATTACTGACGAAGTATTAGATTATGATAAGGTAATGGAAAACTACAAGAAGGTTATGAAATACGTAGCTGAACTATATGTAGATACTCTAAACATTATCCACTACATGCATGATAAATATGCTTATGAAGGAACTCAGATGGCACTTCATGATACAGTAGTTGAAAGATTAACAGCATTTGGTATTGCTGGATTATCAGTAGCAGCTGACTCACTATCAGCAATTAAGTATGCTCAGGTTAAACCAATTAGAAACGAGCAGGGCATTGCTGTTGATTTTGAAACAACTGGAGATTTCCCTAAATACGGAAACGACGATGATAGAGTTGACCAGCTTGCTGTAGAAGTTGTTTCATACTTCTCAAGAGAACTTAAGAAACATGAACTATACAGAGGTGCAATCCACACATTGTCAGCTTTAACAATCACAAGTAATGTAATGTATGGTAAGAAGACAGGTAGCACACCTGATGGTAGAAAAATTGGAGAACCTTTAGCCCCTGGTGCAAATCCAATGCATGGAAGAGATGAAAATGGTGCTTTAGCATCACTAAACTCAGTAGCTAAGATTCCTTACAGAAACGTATGTCAGGACGGCGTATCAAATACATTCTCGATTGTGCCTAACGCTCTTGGTAAATCTGACGATGAAAGAATTGTTAACTTAGTAAATATTCTAGACGGATATTTCTATCAGGGGGCACATCACTTAAATGTAAACGTTATGACAAGAGAAATCTTAATCGCAGCAATGGAAGAACCAGAAAAGTATCCAACTCTAACAATCAGAGTATCTGGCTATGCTGTAAACTTCAGCAGACTTTCAAAGGAACAGCAGCTTGAAGTAATCAAGAGAACATTCCACGAAAGCGTATAATTTAATATTCCATATGGCTCTTTCAAGGCATTTTGAAAGAGCCATTTTTTTTAGGCGGAATGGCTTTTTCTTTTGTTTTTTGGCGGCTTTTTTTGTGGGTGAGCTTCATTATAAGCAGGCGTACCAGCTATTTCAAAACAGGGGTAGTTGGTACTCTTTATTTGTAAAGTGAACCTATTACGTTAAAAAAAAGTGATTTCATTCACTCTCCCTTGAGTGCCAACATTTTTTTGTCTCAAAGGTGTACATATGACAACGAAAATCCCGGTAACATGGTTCAGGCATCTTGCGTAAAGTGAAGCTATATCAACAAAAATGCTATCATCTCATACACGTCCCCCACAGCCATCTACCTCCATGAAAAAAGGAGCTGCAAAATGCAAGCTCCATATACATCTATTTAGTTATGGTAAATTTGTTATGATAATTCAGTATTATGTTCATAGCTGATAGAGCCACAAATAAAAAGATTGAAAATCCATCGAGAGAATTAAAGTTCTTAATAAAGAAAAAAGTGACAGTTAAAACTATTGCAATAGATGTAAATCTAAAAATAAGTTTAAATTTTTCTTTAAGTCTGATAGGTATAAACAAGCAAACTGCTTGAAAAGCAATAGTTAATTGTATGTAAAATATTATAAAGCTAGACATGATATTACTCCTCTTTTCGTTTTCTAACTATGCCATCTATAAGTATTAAACCGCTTATGATAAAATAGCAAACTATATTTAAGGTAGTCATATTTGAAACTAGTTTAATAAAAATTAAAAAGGATATAGCTACTATTAAAATAGAGAAAAATTTAAAACCGCTGTTTACTGCTTTATAATTATATTTTTCTGTATATATAGCTATTGTGTGTAAGAGTATAAAAGCAAAATAGCAATAAAAATAATTTTCTGTAAATAAGCTAAACATAAATCACCTCTTGACTAGTCTAACATTTTTATAATCTTTGACTGGATATCTATATACTTTTCCATTCTTTGTAGTTGAACGTATATATTCATATACATCGAGTTTAACTGACTTATATTTACTATGTAAAGATAAAACAGAATTAATGGCTAAACTAGTAAAAGCATAAACAATACCAAATACTGGAGCGGCAACTAAATTTATGCAAGTGAGGATAAATGTTGCTATTTGTACTAGAGTAGCAGTTTTCACAACACCTTCGGCAATAGTATTTGTACTAACAGTTTTTGTGTATAAATACTTATCAGAAGATTTGGCTCTATTAATTTGCTCATAACTTGTAGTGACCTCTTCTAAGCTAATTGTTTTGTCAGTTACGCTAGAGTAAATTGTATTATTGTTATTATCTCTAATATAATAATAGTTATTATTTGATGTTAATTCAGTTACATAAACCTTAGTTATATTGTTTTGAGTTGAATGCTCTATAATAGCCTTTTCATTATTAATGGATAACATATATTTAGAGGATGAAATAGGTTGTATAGTTGCATTAGTTGAAATATTTATTTCTTTACCATAAGAGTAGCTAGGAAAAAGAAATATTCCTAGGAGTGTAATACAAAGTAGTAAAGAAATTTTCTTTTTTATACTCATTTTCATAATAAACACCTAATAATTTTCTAATTACTAATAAAATATAATTAACTAAGTGTAATTGAAAAACCTCCTTCTTTGATAGGTATAACTTTATTTTACTAAAGTATACAATACAACTATTTTTCTAAAAATAAGTTTAAAATAAAAGTTTTGTGGTAAGATTAAATATATTGTTAAAATAAATACGAATTAATTTTAAAGTGGAGGTAACTATTTATGAAAACACTTGAATTAAAGAAAAACTTTTATTGGACAGGTATTTTAGATCCAAACCTAAAAGTTTTCGATATTATTATGGAAACTAAGTTCGGTACATCATATAACTCATATTTAATTAAGGGCTCAGAAAAAACTGCTCTATTTGAAACAGCAAAAGAAAAGTTTATGGAAGATTACTTGGCTAAGCTAAAGGAAATCGTAAACATTGAAGATATCGATTATATTATCGTAGATCATACTGAGCCAGATCATGCGGGATCAGCTAAATACTTAATTGAAGAAAATCCTGCTATTAAGCTAGTTGGTAGCGCTACTGCTATTAACTTTATGAAAGAAATTTGTAATGTTGAATTTAACTCAGTAATTGTAAAAGATGGCGATACATTGTCACTTGGGGATAAGACTTTAAGATTTATCGGTGCGACAAACTTACATTGGCCTGACAGCATGTACACATATATCGAAGAAGATAAGACTCTTGTTACATGTGACTCATTTGGTTCACACTATAGCTTAGATTCAATTTTATCTTCAAAAATTGTAAACCATAACGATTACATGGAAGCCTTAAGATACTATTATGACAATATTATCGGGCCATTTAAACCATTTGTGCTAAAGGCTATCGATAAAATTAAAGATCTTGATATCGATATGATTTGTCCTGGTCACGGTCCCGTTTTAGATGATGACCCATGGAAGATTGTTAACATCTATAAGGATTGGTCAACAGAAGTAAATCCAAATGCTCGTAAGACTGTTGTTATCCCATACGTTTCAGCTTATGGATATACAGGACTAATCGCAGACAAAATCGAAGAAGGTATTAAGGCTGCAGGAGATATTGCAGTTAGAAAATATGATTTAGTTACTGAACCAGTTGAAACTGTTTTAGGTGATATGTACTGGGCAGACGGTATTTTATTTGGAACACCTACAATTTTAGGTGAAGCTCTAAAACCTATTTGGGATCTAACAACATCAATCTTTCCAGGAACTCATGGCGGCAAGATCGCATCTGCTTTTGGTTCTTATGGATGGAGTGGTGAAGGTGTACCAAACATCATTGCAAGATTAAAACAGCTACGTATGAAAGTTTATGGCGATGGTTTAAGAATAAGATTTAAGCCTAGCGAAGCTCAGCTAGATGATGCATTTGATTTTGGTTACGGATTTGGTCACAGCGTACTTGCTGGTAAGATTGTCGATATGGATGAAATTCAGCCTGTAGGAGAAAGAGATTGGAAGTGCTTAGTTTGTGGTGAAATTATCAGAGGAGCTGAAGCACCTGAAGCATGTCCGGTTTGTGGCGTTGGTCCAGAGCAGTTTGTAGCAGTAGAGTCTCAGGATGTAACATACAGCAATAACACAGATGAAAACTTTGTTATTATCGGTGGCGGTATTGCAGGTCTAACAGCAGCAGATGCAATTAGAAAGAGAAATGCTACATGTAATATTGAAATTATCACTGATGAAGAAGTATTTTGCTATAATAGACCGATGCTTACAAAAGGTATCTTATCTGAATTTGAAGCAATTAACTTCTTTACTAAGCAGTTAGATTGGTATAAGGAAAATAATATTGTAACTACACTAGGTGTAAAGGTAGCATCTATTGATACAGCCGCTAAGGAAGTTTTATTAGAAAACGGCGAAAAGAGATCTTATGATAAGCTAATTTATGCAGCAGGAGCAGAATGTAACGTTCCACCTATTAAGGGTGCTGATAAGGCAGGCGTTGAAGTTATCAGAAAACTAAAAGATGCTAACAGCATTAGAGAAAGACTTGGCTCAATTAACAACGTAGTAGTAATCGGTGGCGGTATTCTTGGTTTAGAAGCTGCTTGGGAATTTATGAGAGCTAAGAAAAATGTAACTGTTATTGAAGTGGCAAGTAAGATCATGGGAAGACAGCTAGATGAAAAGGGAGCTGCTTTACTACAGGCTGCTGCTGAAAAACAGGGAGCTAAAATTATTACAGGTGTAGGAATCGACGAAATTGCAGGAGATGGCAAGGTGGAATGTGTTAAGATGGCTGATGGAACTTGCATTGATGCAGATATCGTTATTATTTCAGCAGGTGTTGTACCTAATGCTAAGCTTGCAACTGATGCTGGCATCGAAGGAGATCGTTTTATCATGGTTAATGATAAGATGCAGACAAGCGAACCTGATGTATATGCATGCGGTGATGTTGCAGCATATAATGGTGTAAGTGTTGGAATTTGGTCACAGGCTGAAACAATGGCAAGAGTAGCAGGTGCAAATGCATGTGGAGATGTTGCTACATACACACCAGTTATACCATCAAACTCATTCTCAGGATTTGGAACATCATTATTCTCAATTGGAGATGTTGGTCACAGTACAGATGGTCACTATAAAGAAATTGAAATCTCAGAAGAGTCAAAGAAGTACTATAAGAAGTTATTCTTCTTAAATGGTAAATTCTGTGGAGGTATTTTAATGGGAGATACATCAAAGTCTGCTGAGCTAATAAAAGCCTATGAAAAGAAGGCAAGTAATAAAGATAGCATAGTAATTAATTTACTATCTGAATAGTTACCTCAAACAAACGTCACCCTCTTTGGGGGGTGGCGTTTTATATTTTTTTGTGTAATAATATTTGTTATAATTTAAAGGAGGAAATAAATATGTTAAATGTGCTTAAGACAGAAACTGTTTGTACTTTTGATGAGTACAGAAGATTTAACAGAACAGTCAGAAATAAGGCTCAAGGTGGCATATGGATAAAGATAGCTTTAATTGCTATTTGCATAATTGCAGCCTTTTTAGTAAGTAATCCTGAGACTAAAAGGGGATTATTTTTAGGTGCTATTTTAGTTATTCCAGTATTCATGCTTTCAGAGTATATGGTAGATAAAAGAGCATATAAAAAGACAGAAGATCAAAATATGCAAAAGGTTAAGATGTTTTTTTATCCGGATTTTTTAAGAATGCAAGCAGAAGGTTCAGATAAGGGTGCCACTAACGTTTCATACAACAAGTTTTATGGGATTATTGAGACACCAAAAAACTTTTATATTTTATTTAGTAAAAATCAAGGAACTATAGTTATTAAGGAAAATTGTGATGAAAAGTTAATTCAGTTTATTCATAACTTAAAAAATAATAAATAATTTGATAAAAATTTGACAATACATATATATG
>SAMEA3387475__coassemble_1516_pt1 | contig 20804 bp, 14 predicted proteins | sample SAMEA3387475__metabat2_high_PE_008 | metagenome-assembled genome bin SAMEA3387475 (sample SAMEA3387475) | Felis catus | biome: Faeces | place: United Kingdom | collected 2012
ATTAATATCTTTTTTGTTCATATGATAAATTAATGGTATTCCTTTGAATTTCAATAAATATGCGTTGCGTAGGCTTTGTATATTATGGTATAATATTGAAGCAATTTATGTATGGGCATATGAGTAATCATATGTAATTTTTTTTGAGGAGTTGATTATTTAATGAAAAACAGAGGTTGGGCTTTACTGCCTTTCTTAGTATTTATTGTACTATTTGCAGGTGGAGGAATTATTAAAGGTGACTTTTATGCAATGCCGGCTTTAGTTGCGTTTGTAATTGCTTTATTTGTAGGTATGATGCAGAACAAAAAGCTTTCATTTAATGAAAAGCTAGAAATTATTGCCAAGGGAGCTGGAGATGTCAATATTATTACTATGATATTTATCTTCATTGTTGCAGGAGCCTTTTCAGGCGTTGTTTCAGCTGCAGGTGGCGTTGAAAGTACAGTAAACTTTGGTTTATCAATTTTACCAGCTAAGTTTATGATTGTTGGGTTATTCTTAATTGGGTGCTTCATCTCAGTTTCAATGGGAACATCGGTAGGAACAATTACAGCTTTAACACCAATTGCAGTAGGTGTAGCACAGCAAACAGGATTTCCTATTGCTATTTGCGTAGGTGCAGTAGTATCAGGTGCTATGTTTGGTGATAACCTTTCAATGATTTCAGACACAACTATTGCTGCCGTAAGAACTCAAGGTTGTGAAATGAAAGATAAGTTTACTCAAAACTTTTTTATAGTTTTACCAGCTGCGATTATAGCTATAGTATTATTCTATGTTAGAAGTACTTCTTTGGTGTACTCTGGAGATTCTAATTATGAGTATTCATTAATTAAAATAGTTCCATATTTAGTAGTATTAATAGGAGCTCTTATAGGTTTTAATGTTTTTGCAGTATTGTTTTCAGGTATTTTCTTATCTGTAGCTGTAGGAATTGGAACTAATACATTTACATTATTTGAAGCTGTAAAAGCTATTGGAGATGGTATGGCTTCTATGTTTGAGATTTCTATTATTTCTATCACTGTTGCTTGTATTGTTGCTTTAGTTAAAGAAAACGGCGGTATAGATCTTATTATTGAAGGTATTAAAAATAGAACTAAAGGTAAAAAAGGAGCTGAATTTGGTATTGCTATTTTAGTATTTATCGTTGACTTATGTACAGCTAATAATACAGTAGCAATCGTATTAACTGGCCCTATCGCTAAAGAAATTGGTGATGAATTTGAAGTTCAGCCAAAGAGGGTTGCTTCAGTTTTAGATATTTTTGCATCAGTAGGGCAGGGAATTATTCCTTATGGTGCTCAGCTTTTAACAGCTGCAGCTTTAGCTGTTGAAGGTGGATTTGGAGGTATAACACCAATAGATATTATACCTAATTTATATTACCCAATACTTATGGGTATTAGTGCATTACTATTTATCATCTTTAGACCTCAAAACAAAGTGGAAAAAAGTAAGTAATGTCGTGGATTTAGTTAAATAATCGTTTTACGATTATAAATTTAATATATTAATTTGGAGGTCATTTAATGGAAAAGAAACGTTGGCTTTATGCAGGGGTAGGAACTATAATCTTACTATTTGCAGGCTTGGTTTATGCATGGAGTGTGCTTGCATCACCAATTGCAGCATATTTCCCACAGTGGACACAAGCGCAGCTATCATTGACATTTACAATTTGCATGTCATTTTTCTGTTTTGGAGGATTAGCAGGAGGTTTAACTGCTAAGAAAATTAGTGTTAAAGCTAATATTATCATTAGCGGTATTTTATTCTTTGTTGGATTTTTTATCGCTTCAAGAGCTGAATCATTAGCTATGCTTTACATTGGATATGGTGTATTAGCTGGATTCGCTTCAGGTTTTGTTTATAATGGAATCATGAGTTGTGTAACTAAATGGTTTTCAGACAAACCTGGTCTTATTTCAGGCATCTCACTAATGGGATTTGGTATTGGTAGCTTTATTATAGGTAAAGTTTATCAGGCTTGCACACCAGCAGGTCCAGGAGTTGATGCTTGGAGAACAACATTCTTTGTATTTGGAATAGTACTTATTGTAGTACTTGTAGTAGGCGCTTTAATTATTAAGGCTCCTGGTGCTGACTTTATTCCACCAGCTCCACCAGAAAAGAAAACTGGAGTTAAGAAGGAAGAAGGTATTGAGGCCACACCTGGAAAGATGCTTACAAGACCATCTTTTTGGTTATATTTTGTATGGGCTGTATGCTTAAGTGCTGCAGGTCTAGCGCTTATTTCACAGGCAAGTGGTATCGTATTAGAAATCAATCCGGCAGCAGCTGCAGGTACAGTTGCTACAGTAGTAGGTCTAATTTCTATTCTAAACGGTATAGGAAGAGTTATTACTGGTCTTTTATTTGATAAGATTGGTAGAAGAAATACAATGTTTGTAGTTGATATTGCATTTTTAGTAGCTGTAGGATTATTAATTGCTGCATTGATGACTAAGAGCTTTGCATTAATTATTGTTGCATTTATGGTAAGTGGTCTTGCTTATGGTGGTGTAACACCGATGAATTCAGCATTTATTGGGGCTTTCTTCGGAATGAAAAATTATCCGGTGAACTATCCAATTATTAACATGAATTTATTAGTTGCTTCATTTGGTGGGACTATTGCAGGTGCACTTTATGACTCAAGTCAGTCATATCTAAGTACTTTTATGATTATGCTAGCTGGTGTTATTGTTGCTACAATAAGTTCAGTATTAATCAAAAGACCATAAGTTTAAGAATTATAAAAAATCGTCATTATAATTATAATGGCGATTTTTTTTTTATTGAACTAACAAGAAGTAAAGATTGTTATAATTGATAAATGTCTAATTATTATTAGCATAGCAGAAATTTTGAAGCATAGATAATGATTATCTGATTAAGGAAAAAAGGAACTATAAGTAAGAGATTTAATTCTCAAATTACAGTTCCTTTTTTTAGTGAGTATTATATTTATTTATTATCGTCTAAACGATCAGTTTTATTTAATTGAGCACTCTTGTTGATAGCAACTACAACACCACTTAAAGCAAGAAGAGCGATAACGTTTGGTATAACCATTAGACCATTAAAGAAATCTGCTAATTCCCAAACAAGATCAACTTTAAGCATTGAACCTGTAATAATACAGCAAACAACGATTAGAGAGTAGATCTTAATAGCTCCTTTACCAAATAGATACTTAACGTTGATAGAGCCAAAGAAATGCCAACTTAAAATTGTTGAGAAAGCGAAGAATAATAAGCAAATTGCGATGAATAAATCTCCGCCACTACCAAATGTATTTGTAAATGCCTGCTGACTTAATGCAGTACCTGTTTTTCCTGAATCTAAAGCACCTGTGCAAAGCATTGAAAGTGCAGTTAAAGTTAAGATTATAAATGTATCAATGAAAACGCTTACCATAGCGATAAGGCCCTGATCATGAGGTGTCTTAGCTGTAGCTCGTGCATGAGCATGAGGTGTAGAACCCATACCAGCTTCATTTGAGAATAGACCTCTTGCAACACCGTATCTAATAGCCTGCTGAATACTGATACCTACAGCACCACCTAGCATACTCTGAGGCTTAAAAGCACAAACGAAAATCATTTTAAAAGCTTCAGGAATAGCAGAAGCATTTAAAATTAAAAGAATTAGACTTCCTGCTATATATATAACTGCCATAAAAGGAACAACCTTTTCAACTACAGCTGATAATCTCTTTGTACCACCTATGAAAATAAATGCTGCAACGACTGCAAGGATAATTCCGCAAACAAGTGGTGAAAAACTGATTCCTCTAGCATTAAACGCTTCTGTAAAAGCTGAACTAATTGAGTTAGACTGTACCATTATACCCATGAAACCAAGAGCAAGGGTGATAAATACTGCGAATAAAGCAGCTAAAACTTTTCCGAACTTTCCTTTGAAAGCCTGTCTGATGTAATAAACAGGACCACCTGTTACATGTCCATCTTCATCTACTGTTTTATAGTTCTGTGCAAGTGTAGCTTCGGCGTAAATTGTTGACATCCCGAAAAATGCGCTGACCCACATCCAAAAGATAGCACCAGGTCCGCCTGAAATCAATGCGGTAGCAGCCCCTGTAATATTACCTGTACCTACTTGAGCTGCTATTGCAGTTGAAATAGCTTGGAATGGTGTCATTTCGCCTTTTTCACTTTTTTTACCACTCAAGCTGAAATTTTTGAATAACATTTTCCAAGCCGTTCCAAACTTTCTAACCTGAATGAATTTAAGTCTGAATGTGTAAAGGATACCTGTTCCGCAAAGCAAAGTGATTAGAATAGGTCCCCACATTACGCTGTTGATACTTTGAACTAGTGATAACATAATTTTACTCCTCTCGTATAACTTATTGAAAATAATTAAATTGGAAACAAAAGTAGTTTCCTGCATAATAAAAAGAGCTGCGTTATTCACAGCTCTCCGGAGTAAGACTTTTGCATAGATTGAATATTTATGCTCTGTCCTTTGTGCCTGAGAGACTCATCAAAGATATTTCTTTGACCTCCACCTTCGGCGCTCCCATTGTTTGGGAGACTCTCCAGAGTGCTAGCTTTTTGCTAACATTGCTATAATAACATAAATATACAGATTTTTGCAAGAGAATATTTGATTTTTTATTTTAATAAATCAATAGTAGGCCTTACGTCATATTCTTTTTTCAATAATTGGTATTCATTTAAAGCTTTAGTTTTGTAATCAGAAGATGCATTTTTGTTTAAAATCCCTTTAATCATAATGTTTTTTGATGTGTGTTCAAGGCTTGTGAATTCTATCATTGAAACATCATAACCTACAGATTCTAGTTTTAGTCCACGCAAGGCATCGGTTAAAAGTTCAGTAAATTTATCTTTAATGATGCCATGTTTTAGCATAGGGTTATTAATAGGACTGTCGATTTGTTTAAATAATTCGTGTTGGCAACAAGGAACTGACAATATTACTTTAGTATTCCATTTTACTGCATTTATTAGTGCATAATCAGTTGCAGTATCACAAGCATGAAGTGTGACTACCATATCACATCCTGTATCTTGGTAGTCTGCTATATCACCTAACTGGAATTTTAAGCCTTCATAATTTAATTCTTGTGCAATTTTGTTGCAAAGATTTATAACATTTTCTTTTAAATCAAGACCAACTATTTCTACATCTATATTAAGTTGTTTTTTTAGATAATAATATAGAGCAAAAGTAAGATACGATTTGCCACATCCGAAATCTATAATTTTAATATTTTCCTTTTTTAAATAAGCCATGCAGTCTGAAACGATTTCTAAAAATCTGTTAATCTGTCTAAATTTGCTGTAATGCTTTTGATAGACCTTGCCAGTTTCATCCATAACACCAAGCTTTATAAGAAAATCACAAGGTGTATTATCTGCTATAATGTATTGTTTCTTTCGGTTGTGTTCTATATTAATAGCTTTTTTTGTAGGTTTGCTTTTGATGATCTTAGCTTTATCTGTTTTATTTGCTAGTATTTGAATATCATTTTCTGTTGTAAAAATGTTAATTTGCTTAAAGTTAGTGGTAACTTCGCTTAAAATGAAATCTGTAAATTCCTCGATGTCGAAATTAAGGTGAGTTACCTTGTTAGGATAATGGTATTCTGCTTGATACATCAATTTTGAGTTTATAGATACAGGTCTAATAGCTATTTTATTTATTGGGTGACTTTTGCGTCTAGGTTTGCTAATTACCATAGATATTAGATTATAATTGTTATTTATTTCATTTAAAGTATTATACATTTTTATTTATCTCCTTATTCAATATCTTATTAAGTATAACATATTTGTCACTAAACTAAATGTAATTTTGTGGTAATATATTTTTGTCCTATAAAATTTTATAATAGGAGATTGAAATGAGAAGAGGAAAACACAGTAAAAAGAAAAATAATAATAAAAAAATTAAATTATTTTTAATTTTTGTGTTACTTTTATTCATGTTTTATACCTTTTGTGTTAAACAACCAATTTTAGAAGAAAATGATATGCCAACATGGGTAACAAGTGACTTAATTTATGAATCATCACCAAAAGATAAAAATATGAATAGGGTAAAAGATATAGTTATACATTACACAGCAAATCCTGGATCTACGGCAAAACAAAATAGAGATTATTTTGCTCAACCAACTACAAAAGTAAACTCTCATTTTGTAGTTGGTATTAACGGTGAGATAATTCAGTGTGTCCCATTATACATGCAATCGGCTGCTTCAAATTGGAGAAACAATGATACTATAAGCATTGAGGTGTGTCATAAAGACAGTACTGGTGACTTTACGATTGCCGCATATAACTCAACAGTAAAATTAACAGCATGGCTTTGTGATAAATATAATATATCAAGGGATCATGTTATTAGACATGGAGATATAACAGGAAAAAATTGTCCTAAATATTTTATGGAACATGAAGATAAGTGGCAAGAATTTAAAGCTTGGGTTAAGAAGTATGACAAAGCAAAATTTTAATTAAAGTATTTATCAAAATCATATTGTTATAATCACACAAAAATTGTAGTATTTATATTTGTTTTATGGTATAATTAATCGATTATATGACTATATATAGAAAGAAGGAACATTACTTGTTATGGAAAAACAAAAGATAATTAATATTGCTGTTATCGCCCACGTAGACGCTGGTAAATCTACTTTGGTAGATGCTTTTTTAAATCAGAGTGGCGTGTTTAGAGATAATGAAGAAGTTGTAACTTGTGTTATGGATAGTGATGACATTGAAAGAGAAAGAGGTATTACTATATACTCTAAAAACTGTTCTGTAATGCATGAGGATGTAAAAATTAATATTGTTGATACTCCAGGACATGCTGATTTTAGTTCAGAAGTTGAGCGAATTATAAAGACAGTTGATACTGTAATACTATTAGTAGACAGTAGTGAGGGTCCTATGCCACAAACAAGATTTGTACTTCAAAAGTCATTGGAACAGGGACTAAACCCAATTTTATTAATTAACAAAATTGATAAAAAAGATGCCCGAATTGAAGAAGTAGTAGATGAAGTTTATGAGTTGTTTATGGACCTTGAAGCAAATGATGAACAATTGGATTTTCCAATTTTATATGGTATTGCAAGACAGGGCATAGTAGTTTATGATCCTGAGGATGTTAAGGATATTCATATTGAAGAAGGCGGTCATAAAATTGCAAAAAACGCCAAGGGTGATAATAATAGAAATATTATTCCATTATTTGAAACTATTATCAATCACTGTAAGCCTTATGAAGATTTGAGAAAAGATCCTCTTCAGTTACAGATTTCCTCTTTGGCTTATGATGACTATATTGGCAGATTAGGTATCGGTAGAATTACTAAAGGAACTTTAAAAGAAGGTCAGACTGTTGGTGTAGCAAGAGGTGATGAAAGCTTATCACAGAAAAAGATTAATCAGGTATTTGTATATAAAGGATTAAAAAGGATGCCAGTAAAAGAAGCTGAGTGCGGAGATATTGTCGTTGTTTCTGGTATTTCAGATATTTCAATTGGCGAGACTTTAACTGATATGAATAATCCTCAACCTATGGAGATGATTCATATTGAAGAACCTACATTATCTATGAACTTTATGGTTAATAATTCACCGTTTGCGGGTAGGGTAGGTAAATATGTTACTACAAGAAATATCAAAGAAAGATTGGAAAAAGAACTTGAAGTTAATGTTGGTTTAAAGGTTGAAGAAACTGAGTCAACGGATAGCTTTAAGGTGTCTGGAAGAGGTGAATTGCATCTATCTATTCTTATAGAAAATATGAGAAGAGAAGGATATGAGTTAGCTGTTTCTAAACCTGAAGTAATTATGAAAAAGGGACCAAATGGTGAAAAATTAGAACCGATTGAAGAAGTTGTAATTTCTGTACCTGATGAATATTCTGGAAGTGTAATATCTAAGCTAAATCTAAGAAAAGGTATGATGACTCATATGAATAGTGAAAATGGATTTACTAGACTTGAGTATATGGTACCAACTAGAGGTCTTTTAGGATACAGAACTGAATTCATTAATGATACTCGTGGTGAAGGTAGTATGGTAAGAAGATTTAGCGATTTTGAACCATACAAAGGAGAAATTCCTCAAAGAATTAACGGTGTTGGTATAGCTCAGGAGCACGGTACAGCAACGCCATATGCTTTATCTAATATTAGCGAGAGAATTAAATTATTCATAGAGCCTGGGACTGAAGTTTACGAAGGTATGATAATTGGTATGAATTCTCGTAATGATGACATGGTTGTTAACCCATGTAAGGCTAAAAAGGCTACAAATATGAGAGCAGCAGGCAATGATGATGCTGTAAAATTAGCTCCACCAGTTGTTTTTTCTCTTGAAGAGGCATTAGAGTTTATTAATAGTGACGAATTAGTTGAAATAGTACCAGATGATATTAGGCTGAGAAAGAAACTTCTAAAAGAATTAGATAGAAGAAGGAATAGAAATAATGGATAAATATATGGATTTAGCTTTAAAAATTTCTAATCCTATAGTAACATTGATAGTAGGATTAATTGCTATTAAAGTAGTAACTTCTATATTAAAAAAATTTTTAAATAAGACAGCACTTGATGTGGCATTACATAAATTTTTAATAACTACTTCAAGGTGTATTATGTATATGATTTTATTCCTAGTGATGCTAGACAAGTTTGGTATAGATACTAAGAGTATGGTTACAGTGCTTGGTATATCGGGAGGAGCTGTTGCATTAGCCTTAAAAGATAGTTTATCTAATGTTGCTGGAGGTTTAGTTATTTTAATAACTAAACCATTTGCAAATGGTGATTATGTTGATATTGATGGAACAATGGGTACTGTTGAAAATATAGATATGCTACTTACAACTTTGGTTACTTATGATAATAAAACTATTACCATTCCTAATGGCGTAGTTTCTTCGGCAGTAATTATAAATTACACTAAAGCAGAGCTTAGAAGAGTTGATTGTATATTTAGCGTTTCATATAGTGCTGATATTGCAAAAGCAAAAAACATCTTAAAGGAAATAGCTAATGAAAATCCTATGATTTTAAACGATCCTGAAATTGTAATAGGAGTTATAAGCAATGGTGAAAGTTCGGTAAATATAGATTTTAAAGTTTGGACTAAAACTGATAATTATTGGCCGGTTAAGTACTATTTAGAAGAAAATGTAAAGTTGGCTTTTGATAGAGAAAACATTGAAATGCCATTTAGACAAATTGATGTTCATATCAAAGATAATTAGGAGGACTTATGGATAATTTTAAGTTTTTCAGTCATAGACAATGCGAATATTTTCCCTGCCACAAGGCAAAGGATGATTTGAATTTTAATTGTCTGTTTTGTTATTGCCCTCTTTACACTTTAGGTGATAAGTGTGGTGGTAACTTTAAATATACAGAGAGTGGTACAAAGGATTGTAGTGATTGCTTAGTGCCACATCAAAAAAATAGTTATGATTATATCATGTCAAAATGGAGCATGGTTAATGATTTAGCAAAAAAATAATAGTTATAAGTTATTTAGGAAAGGAAAGTAAAATGAGTGAGATCAAGAAGTTTAAAAGAATTCTTGTAGCTAACAGAGGAGAAATAGCTATTAGAATTATCAGAGCTTGTAAAGAAATGGGCATTAGATCTGTTGCTATTTACTCTGAAGAGGACAGAAATACTCTGTTCAGAACAAAAGCTGATGAATCTTATCAGATTGGTAAAGGAAAATCACCAGTAGATGCTTATCTAGCAATTGATGAAATTATTGAGCTAGCTAAAGCTAAAGGTGTAGATGCTATCCATCCAGGATATGGTCTTCTTTCTGAAAACCAGACATTTGCTAAAGCTTGTGAAGCTGCAGGTATTGAATTTATCGGACCAACAAGTGAAATGATGGGTCAGTTAGGTGATAAAATTCAGTCTAAAATTGTAGCTAAAAAAGTTGGAGTACCTATTATTCCAGGTGTTGAAAAAGCAATCACATCAGAAGTTGAAGCTGTTGAAATCGCTGAAATGTGCGGTTACCCAGTTATGCTTAAAGCTGCTGCAGGTGGTGGCGGAAGAGGTATGCGTATTGTTAGAAGCGCAGACGAACTAATTCCTGAATTTAAGAGTGCAAAGAGCGAAGCTAAAAAAGCATTTGGTATCGACGATATCTTTATTGAAAAATATGTTGAAAAACCAAAGCATATTGAAGTACAGGTACTAGGAGATAAAGAAGGAAACTTAGTTCACTTATACGAAAGAGACTGCTCAATTCAGAGAAGACACCAGAAGGTTATCGAATTTACTCCAGCATTAAGCATTACAGAAGAACAGAGAGAAAAGATTTGTGCTGATGCTCTAAAAATCGCTGGAGCAGTTAACTATAGAAGTGCTGGTACTGTTGAGTTCCTTGTTGACAAAGATGGAAACCACTACTTCATCGAAATGAACCCAAGAATTCAGGTAGAACATACAGTTACTGAAATGGTAACAGGTATTGATATCGTTCAGTCTCAGATTCTAGTTGCTGAAGGTTACACTTTAGATAGTGACGAAGTTGGTATTAAGAGCCAGGATGACATCCATGTAAATGGTCATGCTATTCAGTGCCGTATTACAACTGAAGACCCAGTAAACGGATTTGCTCCTGACACAGGATTAATCGAAGAATACAAGAGTGCTTCTGGTTTTGGTATCAGACTTGATGGCGGCAACGGTTTTGCTGGATCAGTTATTTCACCATACTACGACAGCTTACTTGTAAAGGTTACAGCTTTTGCTAAAACTTGGGAAGGTGCAATAAGAAAAGCAGCTAGAGCTTTATCTGAAACACAGATTAAGGGTGTTAAGACAAACATCGCATTCTTATTAAACGTATTAAGAAACGAAGAATTCCAGCAGGGACAGTGCGACACAAGCTTTATTGCAAACAATCCTTCACTATTTAACATTAGAGTTGGTACAGATAAAAAACTGAAGGTTCTTAATTATTTAGGAGAACAGTTTGTAAATGGTAATAAGGGTGTTAAGCCTGAATTTGATGTTCCTAAATTCCCTAAAATTAAGTCAAGCGAAATTAAGCCTTTATCAGGAACTAAACAGATTTTAGACAAAGAAGGTCCAGAAGGACTAGCTAAGTGGGTTCTAGAACAGAAAGAATTATTATTTACAGATACAACACTAAGAGATGCTCAGCAGTCACTGATGGCTACAAGAGTAAGATCTGTAGATATGGAAAAGATTGCTCCTGCAATTGCTAAATATGGAAAAGACTTATTCTCATTAGAAATGTGGGGCGGAGCTACATTTGATACAGCATACAGATTCCTTAAGGAAGATCCATGGGAAAGACTTGCTACACTTCGTGAGCAGATTCCAAATGTATTATTCCAGATGCTTATCAGAGGAGCTAATGCAGTAGGATACAAAAACTACCCAGATAATGTAATCAGAAGATTTGTTAAGGAAAGTGCTAAATCAGGTATCGATGTATTTAGAATTTTTGACTCTCTAAACTGGTTAGAAGGTATGGAAATTGCTCTTGACGAAGTATTAAATCAGGGTAAGGTTGCTGAAGCATGCCTATGCTATACAGGTGATATCCTAGATGATAAGAGAGAAAAATATAACTTATCATACTATGTAAATATGGCTAAGGAACTTGAAAAGAGAGGAACACATATGATCGGCATCAAGGATATGTCAGGTCTATGTAAACCAATGGCAGCTAAGAAGCTTATCGAAGCTCTTAAGAGTGAAGTTGGAGTTCCAATTCACTTCCATACTCATGATACTACTGGTAACGGTGTTGCTGCTGCACTTATGGCTGCATCAGCAGGTGTTGACGTAGTAGATGCTGCTATTTCATCTATGTCAGGATTAACTTCACAGCCAAACTTAAACTCAATTGTTGCAGCTGTTGAAAATACTGATAGAGAATCAAAGATTAAGACTGAAGAAATTCAGGAAATTTCAAATTACTGGAATGCAGTAAGACCTGTTTATAAGTCATTTGAATCTGACTTCATGGCAGCTACTACTGAAATTTACCATTATGAAATCCCTGGTGGTCAGTACTCAAACTTAAAAGCTCAGGTTGAAAGCTTTGGTTTAGGTCACAGACTAAAGGATGTAAAGGAAATGTATAAGTCTGTTAATGATATGTTAGGAGATATCGTTAAGGTAACTCCATCATCAAAGGCAGTTGGTGATATGGCTATCTTTATGGTACAAAATGATTTAACACCTGAAAACATCCTAGAAAAGGGACAGGGCGTTGACTTCCCAGATTCAATCGTTTCATTCTTTGAAGGTATGATGGGTCAGCCTCTAGGTGGCTTCCCAGAAGAGTTACAGAAAATGGTTCTAAAGGATAAGAAAGCTATCACTTGTAGACCTGGTGAACTATTAGAACCAGAAGATTTCGATGCTATTAAGAAGCATTTAGTTGACGATTTAGGTCTAGAAGGAACAGAAAAAGAAGCATTATCATATGCATTATATCCAAAAGTATTTGAAGATTATGTAGAAGCAGTTAAAAACGGCGATACATTTAGATACATGGGTTCTGACGTATTCTTCCACGGCTTACGTGAAGGAGAAACTTGTGAAGTTAAGGTTGGAGAAGGTAAGATTTTAGTTATTACTTTAATCAACGCTTCTAAGACAGACCATGAAGGATATAAATATGTAACATTTGAAGTTAATGGTACAAGAAGTGCTGTAAGAATCAAGGATAAAGATGGTGCTGCTTCAATTGCTGGTAATGTAATCGCTTATGCTGATGAAAACGATCCAGCAGAAATCGGAGCACCAATTCCTGGTAACATCTTAAAAATCTTAGTTGCAGAAGGTGATAAGGTTGAAGAAAAGCAGCCTATCGCAGTAATTGAAGCTATGAAGATGGAAACAAATATTTTAGCTACAATGGCAGGAAGCATTTCTAAGATTTGTGTTAAGGAAGGACAGCAGGTTAAGGCTGGAGAACTTGTAGCAACTATTGAATAAGAGAGGAACTTAAAGTATGGCATTTACACATTTACATGTACATACTGAATACAGCTTATTAGACGGCGCAGCTAGAATAAAAGATCTAGTTGCTGCCGCTAAAGAGGCAGGAATGAATTCTCTTGCAATTACAGACCACGGCGTCATGTTTGGCGTCGTGGATTTTTGGCGTGAGTGTAAAAAACAAGGAATCAATCCTATTATAGGCTGTGAGGTTTATACAGCGGCGAGAACTCGTCATGATAAGGATCCTGCAAAAGACAAGAGACAGGGTCATTTGATTTTACTTGCTAAAAATGATATAGGATATCATAATCTTATAAAAATTGTTAGTAGAGGATTTACTGAAGGTTTTTATTATAAGCCACGTATTGATAAAGAGGTTTTAAGACAGTATAGTGAAGGAATTATTTGTCTTTCTGCTTGTTTAGCTGGAGATGTTCAGCAGCACTTACTTAAAGGCGATTATGATGGCGCTAAAGCTGAGGCTTTAGAATATTTGGAAATTTTTGGTAAAGGTAATTACTATTTAGAGCTTCAAGATCAAGGAATTGAGGAAGAAGCAAGAATATTACAAGATATGAAAAGACTTCATGAAGAAACAGGTATTCCTTTTGTTGCAACAAATGATGTGCATTATGTAAAGCAAGAGGATGCTAAAGCTCATGATGTACTTTTGTGTATACAAACTGCCACAAGTGTTTCAGACCCAGATAGGATGAGATTTCCAAACGATCAGTTCTATTTGAAAACAGAAAGAGAGATGAGGAATATTTTTGCAGCATTTCCTGATGCAGTAGACAATACACAAATAATTGCAGATCAGTGCAATGTTGAATTTGAATTTGGAACTCTTCATTTGCCTGAATTTCAGCCACCTAATGGGTTAACAAATAAAGAGTATTTAAGGAATTTATGTTTTAGTGGCCTAGAATATAGATATAAGCAGATAACTGACGAATTAAAGCAAAGATTGGAATATGAACTGTCAGTAATAGAGCAGATGGGCTATGTTGAGTATTTTTTAATCGTTTGGGACTTTATTAACTATGCTAGAGAGCATGACATTATGGTAGGTCCAGGGAGAGGATCAGCAGCAGGTAGTATAGTTGCATATTGTTTGAAAATAACGGATATAGATCCGATAAAATATAACTTGATTTTTGAGAGATTTTTAAATCCTGAGAGAGTAAGTATGCCCGATATTGATGTGGACTTTTGTTATGAAAGAAGGCAAGAGGTAATTGATTATGTAATCGAAAAGTATGGTGCAGGTAAAGTTGCTCAGATTATAACATTTGGTACTCTTAAAGCTAAAGCTGTTGTAAGAGATGTAGGACGTGCACTTGATGTGAGTTATGCAGAGACAGATATGATAGCAAAGGCTATTCCTTTTGATAATAAAATGACTATTAAAAAGGCAATAGAATTAAATCCTGAGCTAAAAGAAATGTACGAAAATAGTGATACTGTTAAAAATGTATTAGATACTTCAAAGGCTCTTGAAGGTATGCCAAGACATGCATCTACACATGCTGCAGGTGTTGTTATTTCAAAGAAAAATATAGATGAATATGTACCTCTTTATGTGGCAGATAAAGGTGTTTCTACTCAATTTACGATGACTACAATTGAGGAGCTTGGCCTTCTTAAAATGGATTTTTTAGGTCTTAGAAATTTAACCGTTATAAGAGATGCAATTGAGTTAATAGAGCAAAATCATGGTGTAAAAATAGATTTTTTAGAGATGGATTATGATGATCCAGAGGTTTATGAGATGATTGCAAAGGGCAATACTCAAGGAATATTTCAGCTCGAATCAGCAGGGATGACTCAGTTTATGAAAAATCTAAAGCCTGACTGTTTTGAAGACATTGTAGCGGGGATTTCACTTTATAGACCTGGACCTATGGCATCTATTCCTACATATATTGAAAACAAGAAAAATCCAGATAAAATTCAATATTTACATCCTCTTCTTGAACCAATTTTATCGGTTACATATGGATGTCTAGTTTATCAAGAACAGGTAATGCAGATTGTAAGAGATCTTGCAGGATATTCTTATGGTCATAGTGATATTTTAAGAAGAGCTATGGGTAAGAAAAAAATGGATGTAATGCTTGCAGAAAAAGAGGTGTTTATTAAAGGTTGCCAAGAGCGAAATGTATCTCGTGATATTGCAGAACAACTATTTAACCAGATGGTTTCTTTTGCTGAATATGCCTTTAATAAATCTCATGCTGCTGCATATGCTGTTGTAGGATATGAGACAGGATATTTGAAGTGTCATTATCCAGTTGAGTTTATGGCAGCACTTATGACAAGTGTTATTAGTGATGGTAAACAGATTGCTAAATATATTAGAAATTGTAATGATATGGGTATTGAGGTTTTACCACCTGATGTAAACGAAAGTAGTAAGAAGTTTTCTGTTGTAAATGGTAAGATAAGATTTGGACTTTTAGGCATTAAAAATGTTGGTGAAAGCGTAATTGATGCTATTATCGAAGCTAGAGAAAATCATGGGCAGGCTAAAGATATATTTGAATTTATAGAAAACTTAGATATTCATAAGATTAATAAGAAAGCTATTGAAAGTTTAATTAAGGCAGGTGCCTTTGACTCACTAAATTCTAATAGAGCTCAATATTTGGCTATTTATGAAGATTTAATAGAGTCTGCACAAAAAGAGGCTAAAAAGAATATCGAAGGTCAGCTTTCACTTTTTGAGTTAAATAATGAGCAGATGCAAAGCGCAGATCATGGTAAAACTTTGCCAAATGTAGCGCCATTCCCAAAAGAAATTATAAATTCTCTTGAAAAAGAAATGATGGGTGTATATATTACAGGACATCCATTAGATGATTTTAAAGATGTTATAGATAAGGTAACAAGCGTTAATTCTGAAAGCTTAGCTCATGCTCAGCAAGAGCTAGAAGAAGGAATTACTACTGAGATTGAAGATGGTCAAAAGGTTATTATTGCTGGTATGGTAAACAGCAAGAAGACTCTAATAACAAAGAAAAATCAAATGATGGCTTTTATTGAGGTAGAAGATCTTTATGGCATTACTGAAGTTGTTGTATTTCCAAGGATTTATGAAAGAGACCAAGCTCTTATAAACGAAGATCAAATGGTGATTGTTGAGGGAACATTAAACTTTAAAGAAGATGAGCCACCAAAGGTTTTAGCAGATAAAATTACTGAATTAACTAATGAGCCAGATGTACCTATTAAGATTAGAATTACTAATAAGGAAAATGAAAATAATATTTTTAATGCTGTCAAAGATATTTTAGCAAACCATAGCGGAAGAAGAATAGTTTATATTTATAATGCTGATGGCAAGGGATTTAAGGCACCATCAAGTTTATGGGTTAAAACGTCAAATCAGTTGATCAGCGAGTTAGAAAATTTAGTAGGAATTGGAAATGTTAAGTCTTAAAAAGATAAAGTTTTATTTTATATTGATGCTTAGATGGTTAAGTGTATCAATAATGGTAGGCGTAACTGGAGGACTAGCAGGATCACTGTTTGTTATAGGTGTAAATAAAGCAAATGAATTGTGGTTTTTTAATAGGGAGTTAACCTTTTTCTTGCCAATTGCTGGAATTGGTATAGTATTTATGTACAGGTTTTTTGAATTTAAGAAAATTAAGGGAACTAACAGGATTATAGATAAGGTTAGAGCCAAAGGAGAGTTGCCTGTTATTGTAGGTCCTTTAATATTTATTAGTACAATTATCACTCATCTCTTTGGGGGTTCTGCTGGAAGAGAGGGAGCAGCTGTACAGATTGGAGGTTCAATTGGCTCTGGATTTGCCAAGTATTTTAAAGTGGATGAAAAGGATACATCGTTAATAGTATTAAGCGGTGTCTCAGCAGTTTTCGCTGCTTTATTTAGTACACCTATAACAGCTGTATTTTTTGCTCTGGAAGTAATAAGTGTAGGTGTAATTTATTACGCAGGTCTAATTCCTTGTATTGTAGCTTCTATATCATCTTATGGTGTATCTATAGCTATGGGCATTCCTAAGATAAAATGGGACTTTGTAAGGATACCAAAGGTTGATTTTGATACTATTTTACTTGTTTGCATAATAGGTATTATGTCAGCTTTGATGAGCATAATTGTTGTAATAACATTATCAAAAAGTAAGAAATTACTTGAAAGAGCCATCCCAAATGACTATTTTAGAATTGTCGTTGGTGGCATTATAATTATGCTTTTATCTTTAATTTTTACATCTGGAGATTACAATGGAGCAGGTTCTGAAGTTATAGTTGAAGCTCTAAAAGGTAATGCAATACCATGGGCATGTTTTGCTAAATTAGCATTTACAGCAATTACTTTAGGAGCTGGATTTAAGGGCGGTGAAATTGTTCCGACATTTTTCATAGGAGCAACTATGGGGGCTACTTTAGGAGGCTTTTTAGGAATGGATCCTGGATTTGCAGCTGCTATAGGTTTAGTTGCAACATTTTGCGGTGCAGTTAATTGTCCTATCGCTTCGATATTTTTATCTTTGGAATTATTTGGTGACAAAGGATTAATATATTTTGCTGTAGCCTGTGCAATTAGCTATACGTTGTCTGGGTATTATAGTTTATATAGTAGTCAAAAAATTGTATATAGTAAAACTAAGGCTATGTTTGTTAATGCAAATACTAAACACTGATTGGAGGTGTTATTTGTGAGTAAGAAAATAGGAGTTTTAACTAGTGGAGGAGATGCTCCTGGGATGAACGCTGCTGTCCGTGCTATTGTAAGAAGTGGTATAAACGAAGGTTTTGAAGTTTATGGTATTTTATATGGATATCAAGGATTAATAGACGGCGATATTATAAAGATGGATATTGCAAGTGTAGGTGATATAATTCATCGTGGAGGAACTGTTCTTAAAACGGCTAGAAGTAAGGAGTTTATCACTAAAGCTGGCATGGATAAGGCTATTGAAACAATAGAAAAATTTAGTCTAGATGCTATTATCACAATTGGTGGTGATGGAACTTTGAGAGGGGCAAAGGATTTAATGGATAGAGGCATTTGCGTTTTTCATTTACCAGCTACTATTGATAATGATTTAGGATATACTGATTATACTATTGGTTTTGATACTGCTGTAAATACTGTTATTGGGGCTATTAATAATATAAGAGAAACAGGCATGTCTCATGATAAGACAACTATTATTGAAGTTATGGGTCGTGACTGTGGAGATATTGCTTTAAGAGCAGGTTTAGCTGGTGGAGCAGATGTTATTTTATTACCAGAAGTTGATACAGATATAAAAAGTGTTTGCGAAAAAGTATCAAGAGGAATGAGTCGCAATAAAAAAAATAATATTATTGTAAGAGCTGAGGGTGCATCTATAGGTATGGATCAGCTTGCTAATTGTTTAAAAAATTCAACAGGCGAAGAGGTAAGAAAAGTCATACTTGGATATTTACAAAGGGGAGGTTCACCAAGTAGTCAAGATAGAATTATTGCTACCCTAACAGGTGTTAGAGCTATCGAATTAATAAATAATGATGAAAATAGTAAGGCAATAGGATTCTCAGAAAATAGAGTTTGTGAAATCGATTTAAAGGAAGCTGTTAATGTTAAAAGACAGCCAGATTTACAACTACTTGAGATAGTAGATGCTTTAGCATAATAAGGAGGTATTATGAACACAGTTTTAAGAAATTGTAGATTTATCCCTGAACTAACAGAAGGATATGAAAATGTTTTTGGTGATTTACTAATTGTAGGTGATAAAATAGAGGCTATAAAAGAGCCTGGATATAAATTTGAAGGAGAGTTTAAGGAAATAGATATCGAAGGAAAAACTCTAATGCCTGGATTGTTTGAACTTCATACTCATTTAACTTTGGACAATACAGACTATGATGCAAATCTTTTGTATGATGATAATACATTATTAATCAAGGCATACGCTTTTGCAAAAGAATATTTAAAAGCTGGATATACTACAGTTCGTGATTGTGGTTGTAGAGGTAACGTAACAGTTGCCATTAATGAAGCTATACAGGATGGTGTTTTAGTAGGACCTAGAATTATTTCAAGCTCTCAGATTATTACGCCAACTGAAACAGGTAACGAAAGCTTTGGAGAAATGTATATTGAGGCTGATGGCTGTGATGAAATGCGTAAGGCGTGCCGAAAGCAGTTTAAAAAAGGTGCAGATTTTATTAAGGTTATGGGCACTGGTGCTTTTTTAAACAAAGCTGGTGATCCTGGTATGCAGATTATGGAACTTGAAGAGTTAAAAGAATGTGTACGCACTGCTGCTATGAAGAAGTCATATGTTGCTGCACATTGTCATGGTGATGCGGGAATTAGATGTGCTATTGAAGCAGGAGTTAGAACTATTGAGCATTGTGCTTTTATTGAAGAAGATACAGCAGAATTATTATTAAATACGCCTGGTTCATTTTTAATACCAACTGCAGCAATTGGTATGGAGTGCCTAGCAGAAGAAAATACAAATGTTACTAGTGATATTTTAGATAAAAGTAAAAAGTATGAAGAAAAAGAAAAGAATTGTATCAATAGAGCTTATAAAATGGGACTTATGATGGGATTTGGATCTGATATTGATATGCAAGCTTTTATGAGAGTTCCTGGATATGAGTTTATAGCTAGAAAAGAATTTTATGACTTTGAAAATATAGATATTTTAAAACAGGCTACAATAAATAGTGCTAAAATTATTCAGGTTGATGATAAGCTTGGTACTATTAAGGAAGGTAAATTAGCTGATATTATTGTGGTAGATGGAAATCCTGTTGAAGATATATATGTAATGACTAAACCTCTTGTTCATGTATTTTTAGAAGGAGTTGAAATTAATGTTTAAAAAGAAAAAAGCTCAAAAAGCTCATGAAGCTATTATGCAAGAAATGGAACAGTCTAAAAGTGCTATTAGTCAGATAGTGGATAATTATCAAGAATTTGAAATTTTCAATGCTGAAAATATAGGGCAAAAGGTTGATTTTAATTATGCTAGAACATATATTTATATGCTTTCTGGTTATGCTGAGGATATTGTTACCCTAATTAATAATGAAAGATATTCATCTTTATATTGTTTATTGAAAAACTTCTTAGAATGCTATGGATTAGGAAAAAATTTGGTTCTAGCTTATTTTGATAATGGAGAAGAATATGGAAAACTTCTTAAACAGTATTATGCGGCCACTTTGAATCAGCGCAAACAAGAATGCTTGGATTTTAATGAAGACTTAGCTATAAATTATGAAGAAGAGATGAAATTTTACGATATTCGTATGGAGCAAATGGAAAAAATTATTTGTGAGTTCTTTGATGAGTACGAAGATAATCTAGAAGGTGAAGACAAAGAGATTGCTCTTTATGAAGTTATAGAAAAAATTGTAGATGAAATGAATCTTCCATTAGATGTAGATGCTTTAGCATTAAAGGCTCTTAAATCAAATGAATTGTTTACAGATGAAGAATTTAAAAGAGCCGTAAATATATATATAAGTGCTAAAAGTGCAAGTCTAAATAATGTTCAAACTGTTCTTACAAGAGTTTTAGGGTTAATTGAGGGTAGACCAGCTCTTCTAGTTAATAAAAATGAGGGAATAGGCCCAAGAGTTCTTGATATAGTTGAAAAGTGTTTAAGAGATATTACAGGAACTGTAATGGAAGGATTTAGATTTTAATATAAAGTATTAAAGAGAGTACATAACTAATATGTACCGACCCCTAAAAGTTAGACCAAAAAAATCTAACGATTAGGAGGTCGGT
>SAMEA3387475__coassemble_1554_pt1 | contig 19948 bp, 18 predicted proteins | sample SAMEA3387475__metabat2_high_PE_008 | metagenome-assembled genome bin SAMEA3387475 (sample SAMEA3387475) | Felis catus | biome: Faeces | place: United Kingdom | collected 2012
AGGATGACTAAATTATATGACAGGGAATTTACACCACCTTTAGGACTTGACCTAATTTTAGAAATATAGTGACCTAGCTTTAAAGAATTTCAGATAAGATGTAAAGAAGCCGCACTATATTTTTGTTTTTTAAGATAGTAGTACTTTTACTTAAGCTTAGTAGCACGAAGTATTACATTTTTAATTGAATTAGTGCGGTTATTAGTACGGTGCTTAGTGCATCTCTAGTGAGATGCTTGTGCGGCAACCAAACAAAACAAAAAGGTGCACCAATTTGGTGCACCCAGGAAAATCAAATTTAACTAGTCATATTTAATTGCTTCTTGAAGTACAGTGTTTGCGACTCTACCGGCAACATCGGACCCAAAACCGCTGTTTTCAACAAGAACTATAAAAGCGTAAGGATGATCTTTATCCCTTAAAAAACCTGTAAACCATGCGTGAGGTCTAGCGGCTTTTGATGCTTCTGCTGTACCAGATTTTGCACAGATATCAAGACCAGGGAAATTTGAAGCTCCGTAGTTTGACTCAACATTGTTTTTCATCATGGCAGCAAGCTTTTTAGCAGTTTCTTCATTTATAAGTTCCTCAGTTTTAGTCTTAAATGGCAAGCTTGCAGGAAGACCGTTGGAAAATTGCACGCTGTCGATGATTTTAGGGTTGGCAGTTTTTCCACCATTTGCTATAGCACCCATGTAAACCATCATTGCACAAGGATTAACAAGGTCTTTGTGCTGACCGATACCAGTCCAAGCAAGACTTAGTCTGTTGTCGCTAAAATCAAAAGTACTAGGCTTAGTTTTTATGCCATTTATATCATAGCTGTTCATAAGACCAGACTTTTTAGTGTATTCTTCAAGTTTTTTAGCACCGATCTGAGTGGCTAGTTTGCCGTATGCACAGTTACATGATTTGGCTAAGGCTTCCTTAAAATCAACCTGTCCATGAGGATAAACACAAGTTATTTTATCCTTTTCATAAGAACCGTACTGCTCAGTTCCGTGACATGTATAAGACCAACTATCAAGATTGCCTAGCTCTTCGATGGCAGCTGTTGAAGTAATAAGCTTAAAGATAGAGCCAGGAACTATTGTGGCTGAAGTAAATCTATTTATATAAGCGCCTGAAGTGTCATCAGGACTAAGCTTAGGTGGATCATATGGATCGTAGTTTGGTGAACTGACCATGCAAACGATATCACCAGTTTTATAGTTGTAGATACCAACAGTGCCACGTCTATCTCCTAAAGCTTCTTTTGCAATTTTAGCCACCTTAGAATTTATAGTAAGATTTATGTTTCTACCAGAGCCGCTAGCAGAGTAAACGCCAGTTACAAAGTTATAGCCTACCATCTTGTCTCTAAAAACAACATTGGCGCCAGTGGCGATGTTTCCAAGAGAGTCGCCAGTAGTGTGAACTAAAGCTCTTCTTGTAGTATAGTCTTCATTGTACTTTGTTTCACCATCTTTGGTGTTTGAAATAAGAGTTTCACCTTGTGAATCTTTGATTACACCTGTAGTGATTTTGCCTTTTGTAAAAATATGTTTGTTAGCTGGATAGCTAACCCATTCTCCGCCGTGTAAGGCTAGCTTACCGATATAAAATCCTGTTCCAAGTACGAGAATGGCAGCAAAGAATAGGCAGATGATTGCGCGTTTTTGTAACTTTTTCATTTACCACTCATCTCCTTTCAATTTGACCTTTTGTACTGCAATACTTGCATTTTGGCGAGTATCAGCAGCCTTTAAAAAGGCAAGCATGCCCCATGAAACGATCATAGATGTACCACCGTTTGAAACAAATGGGAATGTTACACCAGTTAGTGGCAAGATGTCTACAGCTCCAAAGACATTTAGTATTGTCTGGAATATAAATAGTGTTGTAGCAGCGCAAGCTGCAATAGTATAAAAGGCTGAACGTCCAGCTTTAATTGAGCGAACAGCAAATATTCCTAAAGTAACGATGGATAAAACAGCAAGCACTGCAATAATAAGACCCCATTCTTCAGATAAAATACCAAATACAAGGTCAGTATCTGCAGCAGCCACTTTATGAAGCCAACCTTCGCCAGGACCAAGACCAACCATGCCGCCACTAGCACCAGCAGACATAGTTCTTACTTGCTGATAGCCGCCTGCATCAGGAAAATCCCAAGCATGCATCCAGGTTTTAAATCGTCCTAATATATAAGGCTTAAAGCGCAGTATCATAAGAACGCCAGCACCTGCAGCGCCTACAAGTAAAAACAGCTTTGAAAAGTCACCACTTCTCAAAAATGAAATTACTAAAAATGTTACAAAGAATATTGCAGCAGTACCAAAGTCTCCCATAAGAGCAAGACAACCTAAACAGAAAATAGAAAAACCTAAAAATAGTGTTAGATTTTTCTTTTCAAATAGTTCATCTAAAGTTGCTGCTCCCACTAAAATATATGCAATCTTTACAAGTTCTGATGGCTGAAATGTAAATCCACCCAGTGAAACCCAGTTAGTAGCACCATATTTATTTGTTCCTAAAAAGATATTAATAAGAAGCAAAATCACGCTAGCAATTACTAAAAGTTTACGAGTTTTCATAGCACGATCAAGGTCGCGAAGATACCAACATAAGCCTAAAAATAAAGCCATTCCTAAAACTATTGTAATTAATTGCTTAATCATTTCACTTGGAGCTGATGTGGCCGTCACAGCAAGTCCTAAAGTAGATAAGAAAAAAGCTATACTTTCAATTTCAAAAGAGGTTGTACCCATAGTCCTTATAGTTATGGAGTAAATCCACATGATAGCCGTAAAAATCCCAAAAGCGATAGGAACTGATGAAGGCAGAGCATCGCCTTCTACAAACATAAATTGTATAACTACCATTACCTGAAATATTGTAAGGGCAACAAGAGATCTCCAAGGAGTAAATTTTTTAGTCATACGACTTCTAGCTTCTTGATTATATCGTTGCTCTTCTAGGCTGGCAGGAACTAATACGCAATCAGCTCCACCAAGGGAAATAGTGTCTCCAATTTTAACAGGGGTTGATTTGTAAACAATATTACCATTTACCTTCGAACCACCTTTTGATCCAAGATCATTGTAAAACCAATTACCTTCACTATCACGAACAAGGGTGCCGTGATTTCTTGAAACTGTCATAATATCTATAGGTACATCTACAGTTTGAGAACGCCCTATAACATTTTCCCAGTGGGCAAGAGGTTTAGTCTCACCATCGGGAAGAGATAAATATGCCCAGATTTCAGAAGGAGTTTTAGTTGATAGCAGTGATCTTATAGCTCTTAGCAAGATGTAAATTGCCAAGAAAACAAATACCCATCTGGCGATTGTTGTGTATATACCGCCAATAGTAGGTACACCGCTAAATAGATTACCGATATTGCCTACGAGGGCTTTTAAAAAATCTATTATCGAATCTAACATACGGTTCCTTCCTTTCCTAAATTTCTAAGGTTTATTATAACACAAATAGGTGGTAAACTGTGTATAATATCTATAGATATATTTGAATTTTCATGGAGGAATGACATGTTTTTTGAGACTATAATTATCGGTGCTGGTGCAGCTGGACTTTTTTGTGGTGCAGCACTTAAAGATTATAAAAGGAAATTTTTAATAATTGAAAAAAGTAGTAAAGTGGGATTAAAATTACTTGCATCAGGCAGCGGTCAGTGCAATTTTACCCATAGTGGTGATATAAAAGATTTTACAAACTTTTATGGAGAAAATGGTAAAAAAATTAGAGGGATTCTCTTTAGATTTAACAACCAGATGATAGAAGAGTACTTTAACAGTCTTGGCCTTAAGACTATCACAAGGGAGGATGGCAAAGTTTTTCCGGCAACTTTAAAAGCGGAAGATATAAGAAGCTGTCTTCTTAAGGAGATTAGCAAAAACAAGGGAGAAGTTTTATGCCAGAGAAACGTTATTAGTATTTCTCAAAGTGATAGTGAGGGCATTTATAAGGTTATTGCAGAGGATAAGGATGGAAGAGAGTGTAGCTTTACTTGCAAAAATCTAGTTATAGCAGCAGGAGGAAAATCATATCCTAAAACAGGCTCTGATGGTAAAATTATGGAAACTATTAAAGCATTTGATGATTTTGAAATAGTAGAGCAGAAAGCTGCTTTAGTTCCAATTTATATAGAAGGGTATTCTTATGAAAGACTTTCAGGAATTTCTATAAAGGGTGCCCAAATAAAAAAAGGCAAAATAAAAGCCAGTGGGGATTTACTTTTTACCCATAGAAACTTTTCAGGTCCACTTATTTTGAACTTTTCAAGATATCTAAATCAAGGAGATATATTTGAAATAGATTATTTGCCGTCAGGCTTTAAAGGTGGGCAACACTTAAAGGGTGATGGAGAAAAAAGAGCCATTCTCAACTACTTAATAGAGGAGACAGCCCTGCCAAAAGCTATGCTAGAAGTATTTTTAGGTGAACTTAATATAAATTCAAAGGAAAAAACTGCTTCCCTTGGAGGCAAGAAGATAAAAGGTATAGAGGAAGCTATAAGATGTCATAGATATCTTGTAAATGGTAAAGCAGGACTAGATAAGGCTATGGTCACTTGTGGGGGTATTTCTTTAAAGGAAGTTTCAACAAGGAGTCTACAATCAAAAAAACACCCAGGACTTTACTTTATAGGTGAAATCCTGGATGTTGATGGTGATACTGGTGGATATAATATCCAGTTTGCATTTTCTAGCGGCTATGCAGCTGCTCAGCATATTTCACAGTTGCCATAGCATCTTTGCAGTAGCAATCTGCGCCAATAGTTTTAGCATAATTTTCATTTAAAACTGCGCCGCCGACAATAACTTTACAGTCGATATTTTCATCGCGAAGTTTTTTAATAGTTTCGGCCATATTTGGCACAGTAGTAGTCATAAGTGCACTTAGTCCAACTAGGTGTGCTTTTTCTTTAAGTGCAGTTTTAACTATTATATCAGGATCAACGTCTTTTCCTAAGTCGATTACATTGTATCCATAGTTTTCTAATAAAACTTTAACGATATTTTTTCCAATATCATGTACATCGCCTTTTACAGTGGCGATTATAATTTTACCTTTTGTTACAGACTCTTGAGAGTTGTCATTTTCTATCATTTCTTTAACAACGGCAAATGCCTCTTGAGCCGCCTCAGCACTCATAAGTAGCTGAGGTAGATAAATTATGCCAGTTTCATAGCTTTTTCCAACTTTATCTAAAGCAGGGATTACATGTTCGTTTATAATGTCTAGTGGAGCATTTGTTTTGGAAAGTTCATCTGCTGCTTTTTTAGCATCTTTTTTTAGTCCATTAATTATGCTATCCATCAGAGAATAAGTCTTAACTTTCGCAGTCGGACTTTTTTCTTGATGTTTTTCAAATACCTTAATATAATCCTGACAGTTCTTATCTTTACCGGCTAAAGCTCTGTAGCTGTGGTAAACATACATCATTTCCTCGGAAAATGGATTCATAATAGCAGCCTTAAGACCAGCAGATAATGCCATTGCAAGAAAAGTTGATGTTAGCTTTTCTCTGCCAGGAAGACCAAAAGACACGTTTGAAACACCAATAGATGTTTTTATACCTAGCTGGCGAAGCTGCCAGATAGTTTCTAAGGTAGTCATTGGTGCAGTCTTGTCAGCACTTACTGTAAGAGTAAGTGGATCGACTACGATATCGTGCTTTGCAATGCCGTATTTTTCAGCTTCTGCAATAATCTTTTTAGCAATTTCAACTCTTCCTTCAGGAGTTTTTGGAATACCATTATCATCTAGTGTAAGTGCGATTAAAACACCACCATACTTTGCTGCAATAGGTAGTATCTTATTTAAAGATTCTTCTTTACCGGATACTGAGTTTATAAATGGCTTACCGTTATAGTATCTTGCGGCAATTTCCATAGCCTCAGGATCTGCTGTATCAATCATAAGAGGAGTATCTACAACTGCCTGAATTTCTTTTATTAAAGTAAGAAGCATCGCAGGTTCATCTATTTCAGGAAGGCCTACGTTCACATCGATAATATGAGCTCCAGCATTTTTCTGATCCATAGCAAGCTTGATGATAGAACCCATATCTTGATCTTTAAGAGCTTCTTTAAAAATCTTATTTCCAGTTGGATTAATTTTTTCACCAATAATGGCAAATTCTCTGCCTATACTAGCAGTTTTAGTATATGAAGCAACTACTGTATGTTCCTTTTGGTTGATTGCAGGAGGTGTAATGCTTTGTGCTTTTTCTACTAGGGCTTTTATGTGAGCTGGAGTAGTTCCGCAGCATCCTCCCAGCATAAATGCGCCTTTTTTAGCAAATGGCGCTACTTTTTTAGCGAATTCTTCAGGTTCAAGTCCCCATACTGTGTTGCCATCTTCGTCAGTTTGTGGCATGCCTGCATTTGGATTTACCATAAGTGGTAGTGAAGTTTCTTCTAAGTATTTAGGCACAAATTTGGCAATTTGATCAGGTCCAAATCCGCAGTTTAATCCTAAAGCATCAACTCTAAGCCCCTCAAGAATGGCAGTTAGCACCTTAATATCTGCTCCTGTTAAAAGAGTGCCATTTTCATCAAGCATTGCAGAAGCAACTATAGGTAGATCACAGTTTTCTTTAGCAGCTAATATACCTGCTTTCATTTCATATACATCTGTCATAGTTTCTAGTAATATAAGATCAGCTCCAGCGTCTTTTGCCGCTGTAACTAAAACTTTAAAACCTTCATATGCTTCATCAAAGGAAACTTCTCCCAAAGGAGCCATAAGCTTACCAATTGGTCCTAATCCTGCTGCAACAAATAAATCTTCTCTTCCTGTTTCTTTTTTGCATCTTTTTACAGAATTTTTAGCTAGTTCTACTGCTTTATACATAACTTCATAAGAAGTGTATTTATCTTGTGAAAATTTTATAGGATTTGCACCAAATCCGTTTGTTTCAACAATATTAGCTCCAGCCATAAGATACTGGTAATGTATATCTTCAACTATTTCTGGTTTTTCCATGTTCCAGTATTCTGGAATTTCGCCACCTTTTAAACCTGCTGCCTGAAGCATAGTGCCCATTGCTCCATCGAAAAATAATAACTTCTTGCCTAATAAATCTCTAAATGTCATAAATTACTTCTCCTCTTTCAAATCAAAACCTTTACTTTTGGTGATGTTACCATCTTTATCTACAATACAATATTCAAATCCCTTTTTATCCTTCATAAACTCTACAGCCTTGTCTTTTCCCAAAAGAAGACATGTAGTAGAGTATCCATCACAGTCAACTGAAGTACCGATTTTACCTAGGATGGAAACTGACAATATGTCTGTGTCCATAGGATAGCCTGTTTTAGGATCAAGAACGTGATGATAATCTTTGCCATTTTCTTCAAAATGACGTTCAAAAGTTCCTGATGTTACTACTGTCTGGTCTTGCATTTTTATGGATCCGTAGATTTCGCTGCGTTTGCTATAAGGAGTTTCAAGCCCTATATTCCATGGAGTACCATTTTCTTTACTTCCAATTGTAACAATATTACCACCAAGATTTACAACTCCTGATTTAACTCCTTTAGAAACTAAAAACTCGGAGACTCTGTCAGCTATATATCCCTTTGCAATAGCACCTAAATCTAGCCATGTGTTTTTATCTGTAAGTTGCACTGTATTATCGTGAATATGAACCTTTTTATATCCTATTGTAGGTAGTATAGCTTTAATTTTTTTATCTTTTGGTACCTTAGGGTTTTCTGCTGAGAAGTTCCATAAATCCGTTAGTCTACCAACTGTAATATCAAATTTTCCATTTGTTTCTTTTGATTTTTGTAAGCCAGCAGTTATGACCGCTGCGGTTTCAGGATCAACTGTAACCTTATTTCCTTCTGCATTATTGATTTTATAGATATCTGTACCTTTTATTGTACGGCTGAATAATCCTTCATAGTAACCGCATTTTGCAAAAGCTTCATCTATTAAATCTTCTGCTTTAGACTTGTTCATGTCTCTAATCTCTATAGTACATGAAGTATTTAAATAAAAATCAGTTTTTGAAACAGGTTCTTTTGAAACACAGCCTGTCTGTGTTATAATTAAGATTGTGCAAATTAAAATTGCAGATAATTTTTTAAACATTATTTTACCTCGTTAATTTATTTTGGAGCAAAAATTATGAAAATAAAAAAAGCTGATATAATTCTTGCTGTAATAATTGCAATAGTAGGTATTGCAGCATCTATATATTTAAGTATGTATGATACTGACATCAAAAATGGTCAAGTAATCATCCATGCTAATAATAAGATTTATGGTGAGTATTCCCTTTATGAAGATAGGGAAGTTACGGTCAAAGAAGGTGACCATATAAATAAGATTACCATAAAAGATGGCAATGTACAAATGTCATTTTCAACTTGTAAGAGTCAAGATTGTGTAAAGCAGGGGACTATAAAAGATAGCTCTAAAAGCATAATTTGTTTGCCTCATAAAATCGTAGTGGAAATTGAGTCAAAGGAAAGCGAATTTGACTCAGTATCAAGGTAAGGAGGAAGTATGAATAAGAGTTCACCAGCTTACAAGGTAGGGTATGCAGCGATACTTGCAGCTCTTGCCATGATATTTTCTTATATAGAAGCTATTATCCCGTTTTCTATAGGTATACCAGGAGTAAAGCTAGGTATCGCTAATCTAGTTATAGTTATAGCTTTATATAAACTAAATTTTAAGTTTGCTTTTTTAATCAATCTAATTAGAATATTTATGGTAGGATTTTTATTTACAGGTGCTTTTGGGATATTATATTCTCTGGCAGGAGGTATATTAAGTCTTTTGGTAATGGTACTAGTTAAAAGAGCTAAGGTTTTTTCAATTGTGGGTGTTAGTTTAGCTGGTGGAGTAGCCCATAACCTAGGCCAGCTTATAACAGCTGCTCTTATAGTATCAAACATAAAGATTTTTATTTACTTCCCAGTGCTGATATTCTCAGGATTAATAAGTGGCATAATCATCGGCATAGTTGCAGGTCTTATCCTAACTAAGCTTGACAAGGCAATATAAAAATATATAAAAAAATACCGGCCCATAAGGAGCCGGTATTTTTTATATGTTTGTTTTCCCGAAAGGATTAAGCTTCAGCTTTAACTTCTGGCTGTGCAACAACAACCTTTTTTTCCTTAGGAACAACTACGATAGCGCCTGTAGGACATTCCTTAGCACACATACCGCAGTTCTTACACTTGTCGTAATCGATCTTAGCTAGGTTGTTTTCTACATGGATAGCATCAAACTTACATGTGTTTTCACACTTCTTACATCCGATACATCCGCTCTTGCAGTTTTTCATAACCTTAGCGCCCTTATCAGCAGATTTACATCTTGGAGATACTCTGTCATCCTTTGTTAGGATTTCGATTACTGACTTAGGACATGTGTTAGCACAAACTCCACAGCCTACACAAACGTCTCTGTCAACTACAGCAACACCATTTACGATTGATAGTGCGCCGAAGTCACAAGCTCTTACGCAGTCGCCTAGACCAAGACATCCAAATGAACATCCTTTTCCGCCACCAAATAACTGGCTAGCGCCTTTACAAGTCATCTTGCTGCCGTATTTCATAATGTCTGAAGCAACTGATTTGTTACCCTGACACATAACAACAGCAACTGGAGCAGCAGAAGCTTCAGCAGAAACCCCTAGGATTTCACCGATAGCAGCAGCTACATCAGCGCCACCTACTGGACATTTGTTAACAGGTGTGTTTTTATCTTCACCAAATGCAGCTGCATATCCGTCGCATCCTGAGAATCCGCAAGCACCGCAGTTTGCACCTGGTAATACTTCTCTTACTTTTGCTACTGTTTCATCAACTGGAACATACATAATTTTAGCAGCAACAGTAAGTACGATACCAAATACTAGACCTAGACCAACTACTAGGATAATTGGTAATGTAGTCATATCTATTCCTCCTTAATATTATGCGAATATTCCATCTACCATTCCTGAGAATCCCATGAATGTTAGAGATAGAATTGAAGCAGTAACTAATGTGATAGGAATACCCTTAAATGATTCTGGAATTAGAGTATTCTTTTCTAACTTTCCTCTTAGACCAGCAAATAATACCATAGCTAGTAGGAAACCAATGCCGGCACCAAGTGAGTTAAAGATTGACTGAACGAAAGTGTATCCTTCGTCGATATTAAGTACAGTTACACCAAGTACAGCACAGTTTGTTGTGATCAGTGGTAGGTAAACACCTAGAGACTGATATAGAGGTGGCATGTACTTTTTAAGTATCATTTCAAGTAGCTGTACTAATGAAGCGATAACAAGGATAAATACTACTGTCTGTAGGTATCCAATGCCATATGCATCAAGTACAAAGCTTTGAATTGGCCAAGTTACTGCAGTAGCTAGTACCATAACGAATGTTACAGCAGCACCCATACCAACTGCAGAATCAAGTTTCTTAGATACGCCTAGGAAAGGACAGATACCTAAGAACTTTGATAATACGAAGTTATCAACAAGGATAACGCTCATCATGATCATTAATAGTTCTTTCATTATGCTTTATCCCCCTGTTCTTCACATGAAATCTGAGAGCACTGCTCAGCCATTGGGCAAGCACCACAACCAAATTCCTTCTTCTTAATAGCTTTGCCACCTGAGAATTTGTTTACTGCAGCTACTAGGCATCCAAATACAAAGAATCCACCAGGAGCTAGCATGAAAATTGTCATAGGTGAGATTGATCCGCCACCGTAGATAGCGAAGTCAAATAATGTACCGCTTCCAAAGAATTCACGGATTAGACCCATAACTGTTAGAGTTAGAGTAAAACCAAGACCCATTCCGATACCGTCTAAAGCAGAATCGATAACTGAGTTTTTGTTAGCGAACATTTCAGCTCTTCCTAGGATGATACAGTTTACTACGATAAGTGGTATGAACAATCCTAGTGAAGCATCAAGTGCTGGCAGATAAGCTTTTAGTAGCATCTGTACAACAGTTACAAAGCCAGCGATTACAACGATATAGCAAGGAATTCTTACTTTATCAGGGATTATGTTTTTCAAAATTGAAATTACAATGTTTGAGCAAATTAATACAGCCATAGCTGCAACACCCATACCTGCCCCGTTAATAGCACTTGTTGTTGTAGCAAGTGTAGGACATGTACCTAGTAATAGAACTAGTACTGGATTTTCTTTAATAATACCTTTAGTTAAGATTTTTAGTTTTTCCATTATTTAACACCTCCACAGTCTTTGTATTGCTGAAGAGCGGCTTTAACAGCATCAAATACACCACCAGATGAAACTGAAGCACCTACTATGTAGTCAACATTCTTTTCATCTTTGATTTTTTCTGCAGTTAGTTCTTTAACGCCTTCGTATCCTTTTAGATATTCAGGAGTCATAGCTTTTGTACCTAGACCTGGTGTGTCAGCATGGTTTGTTACCTTAACGCCAGTGATAGCACCATCTTTATCGATACCAGTCATTACAGTCATCTGTCCACCAAATGATTTAGATGTTGAAGTTACAACAACACCACATTTGTTTTCTGCAACATAATATTCTATAACATTATCATTTAGCTTACCTGTATATTCTTTGAAGCCTTTAGCTTCAGCAAGAACTTCAGCTCTTGTTTTATCTGCATTTTCTTTAGCAATCTTTTCAATCTGAGGCTTTGTAGCACTGTTTGATAGTACTAAAGCAACAGTGATTACTAAACAAATGATTACAAGTACAAGAGTAGGCGCGATATTTTCCTGGAAATTCTTATTTTTCATCTGCAGCGCCTCCCTTCTTAGGTTTATATAATCTGTTAGTGCAGAAGTTTTCAATATGAGGTGTTAATACGTTCATTAATAGGATAGCGAATGAAACACCTTCTGGATATGCACCAAATAGTCTTACTAGCATAGTCATGATACCACAGCCTACACCGAAGATAACTTTACCTAGTGGTAGTAGTGGAGTAGTTACATAGTCAGTTGCCATGAAGAATGCACCTAACATTACACCACCTGCAAGGATGTGGAAAATAGCCATGTTGATGTCGCCAGTAGCGATAAATGCAATAACAAATACTGTACCGATGAAGCATACAGGTGTGATTGGAGAAATAACTTTCTTCCAAATTAAGAATAATCCACCGATGATTAAAGCGATAGCACTTACTTCACCCATAGATCCACCGATAGTTCCTAGGAACATGTCCATGTTAGAAGGAAGATCAGCGCCACCTTCTTTTAGAAGTCCTAGAGGTGTTGGTCCTGTAACAGCATCTGTAGCAGCTGTTCTTGGTACAGGCCAAGTTGTCATCTGTGTTGCAAATGAAATAAATAGCACAACTCTTGCTGTGATAGCAGGGTTGAATAAGTTGTGTCCTAGTCCACCAAATAGATTCTTAACTACGATGATAGCAATTGCAGAACCAATTACTGCGATGTAGTAAGGTAGGTTTGATGGTACGTTAAACGCAATTAGTAAACCTGTTAGGGCAGCTGATAGATCACCAACTGTCTGAGGTTTTTTCATTAGCATGTTCCATAGATATTCGAACAATACTGATGATAATACGCATACAGCTGTAAGAATTAATACTCTTGGGCCAAATACGTATGTACTTACGCATAGAGAAGGGATAAGGGCTAAGATAACCATTCCCATAATTCTCTTTGTATCTTCGTTATTAACCGCATGTGGTGAAGAAGATACTATAAGATTATTGTAATACTTCTTTTCCATTATTTACTCTGTGCCTCCTTTAAAATAGCTTTACCCAGTTTGTTGTTGAATCCTAGAGGTCTTCTTGCTGGGCATACATAAGCACAACTTCCGCATTCCATACACTGCATTACCTGAAGCTGTTCAAGTCTTACAGCATCTTTCTGTTCCATAGCTTCTGTTAAAGCTGTTGGAAGTAGGTTAAATGGACATGCGTTGTGGCATCTTCCGCAGTTAATACAATTTGTTTCTTCAGGAACTAAAGCCTGAGGACCTGAGAATGCAAGAATTGCATTGTTGTTTTTAACAACTGGTAGTGCATCTGAGAAAATTGCTCTTCCCATCATAGGACCACCCATTAGAATTTTCTTTGGCTCTTCTTTGTATCCGCCACAAAATTCCACAATGTCTGCGATACGAGTACCTAAAGGAGCAATAATATTTCCAGGGTTTGTTACAGCTGAACCATCAACTGTCATTCTTTTTTCTACAAGAGGCATACCTGTTCTGAAGTATTTACCTACAAATGCAATAGAAGTTACGTTTGATAGGATTACTCCAAGTGCAGCAGGAAGTACACCTGCAGCCATATGCTTACCTGTAATTTCGTAGATCATTACACGTTCAGCACCCTGTGGGTATGTTGTCTGAAGAGTAACAACTTCAATTTTGTCAGCAAGACCTTGTTCTGCAATAGTAGCGATTAGCTTTTCAATTGCATCTGGCTTGTTACCTTCAACACCGATATATCCCTTTGCTAGGTTTAGGTGTTTCATAACTAGCTTCATACCATCAATGATGTCCTGAGTATCTTCAAGCATAAGTCTGTGGTCAGATGTGATATATGGTTCACATTCTGCAGCGTTTACGATTAAAGTATCAACCTCATCGATGTTCTTTGGATTGAATTTGATGTGTGTTGGGAATGATGCACCACCCAATCCTACAAGTCCGCTCTTTCTAATTGCAGCAACGAACTCTTCCATGTTTTCTGCTTTTGGAGGTTCTAGACCTTCCACTTCTTCCTGTTTACCGTCAGTTTCAATAACGATAACCTGATCATAGCCACCCATTGCATTTCTCTGTTCTTCGATAGCTTTAACAGTACCTGAAACGCTTGAGTGAATTGGTGCACTTACAAATGCATCAGTATCACCAATTAGCTGTCCAACTTTAACAGTGTCGCCTTTTGCTACTAGAGGTTTACATGGAGCACCAATGTGCATTGACATTGGGATGCAAACTTCTGAAGGTACAGGCATTCTCTGTGTTTCACACTGAGCTGTGTTTTTATGATGGGCAACGTGGATGCTATGTAAATGCTTTCTCTGTTGACTCATTTATAAAACCTTCCTTTCGTGAAAATTTGTATCAAACCGAACATTATCATAATATCACTTTTTTGTAATAAAAGCTATATTAAATGTTAAAAAAAGTTTATACTAAAGTAGGAAAAAAGCTTAAAAAATAAAGAATTGTACGAGGTATACTATGGAATGGGTATCAAAAAAAGAAGAAGTTGTTAGGGCCGGTGTTTTTTTGGTTGAGCATGGTCTTGTTTCAAGAACGTGGGGTAATATATCTGTAAGGCAAGATGACAAGTGGTTTTCTATAACTCCAAGTGGTAAAAGCTATGATGATATAACTTGTGATGATATAGTAGATGTATCCATGGAAACGTTAGAATTTCAAGGTGATATAAGACCATCATCAGAAAAAGGTCTACATAAAGTCATATATGATGAGAGGAAGGAGGCTATGGCTATTGTTCATACTCATCAAAGGTTTGCGACTGCTTTATCAGTTTTAGCAAATGGAGGTTGTAGTGAAAATAATGGCATTTTTTGTGGTGAACTCATAACACAAGATATAGGGGCATCATTTGTGCAATATGCTATGTCAGGAACTGAAAAATTAGTGGAAAATACTAAAAAGGTTTTAAAAAATGCAAAAAAAAATTGGCTCATTTTAGCAAATCATGGAGTTTGTACATGGGGAGTTAACTTAAAAGCAGCGATGAATGTAGCCATAGAACTTGAAAAAAAGAGTGAAGAAATACTAAAAGCTATAAATGTTTGTTGGGATAAAGAAATAATATTAGATTATAAAAAGGAAAGGAATAGTTATTATTGCTATAATAATTCAGCAGAGATCAGAGGAATAATTAAAAAGGGAGTCGATTGCTTAGATGGATATATAGATGATTTTGGGCAAATTGTAGGAGAAAAGGTTACGGTGGATGAGAAGAAAGGTGTATTTCTTAAGGCAGATAATTTAGATGACCTTAAGGCTATGAATGAGATAACTTCTAAAAATGCTTTGGCATGCCAAATAGCCCTTGGTTTTGGAGCAAATCCTATAGCGACAAATTATTTAAAAGAAATGAGAAAAAAATATGTAGAATATTATTCAAAACTTAAATAAAAGTGTATAATACTTATTAAGTTTTATATGCATTAAAAATGTATATAAGAAAGGAAGAAAAAAGAAATGAAAAAGGATATGTCATACTTAAAGGATATGCCTATTGCTGTATTAGGCGGTGGAGCTGTTGCATTAACTTGTGCTGCTGATTGTAAGCTTGCAGGACGAGAGGTTAGACTTTTTACTAGAAAAGAAAAGACTATAAAGAATTTAGATAAGACAGGCATAAAGCTAGAAGGTATTCAGAGAAATCTGTATGGATTTACTAGAGAGGGTAAGGCATTTTTAGATGTGGCTAGTACAAATATGGCAGATGTAGTAAAAGGTGCTGGATTAATTGTAATTGCAATTTCAGCACATGCTTTAGATAACTACTTAAAGACATTAGTGCCATTACTTGAAGATGGACAGGTAGTTCATATTTATACAGATAATTATGGAACATTGATTTTAAGAAAATATATGAGAGAACTAGGTTGTGATAAGGATATCATTGTAGGAGGATGGTCTTCAGCTCCTTATGGAACTCGTACAGAAAATGTAGGTGGTCATGTACTTCCTACAGTATCGGCTAAGTATAGAGCAATTACTTTAAGAGGTGCATCTTTACCGATGAGTGATATGGATGCATTTATGGAGTCGGTAAAGTACCTTCCATGTATGGATGCAGTTACAAATGGAGATGGACCACAGAGAGGTGATACTGTACTAGATATAGGATTTTCAAATATCAATCCTGTTATACATGTGCCAGCATCAGTTTTAGGTGTATCAAGTATGGAAAACTTTCAGATTCTTTCAGGTAAGGATCCTAGAGAATATTCTATGTATTCTCATGGCCTTTGTAAATCAATTTGCGAAGTGCAGTATCAGTTTTATGAAGAGGAATGTAAGGTTGCCGATGCTATAGGTATCGATATGCCAAGATATAAATATGAGTCATTTTTTTCAAGAAGAAGCATCTTAACTCAGGAATATATGGGATTGGATGAAAACGGCAATGACAATGTGGTTTTTCCTTTAGACAAACCTTGCGATGAAGGAAATACTGGGCCTGATAATATAGACCATAGATATTTTACAGAGGATATTCCTGTAGGATGTAAAATATATCATGAACTAGGAAAGAAATTTGGGGTGGCAACACCTATAATAGACTCAATGATTGTAATTGGTGGAGCTATGCATAAAACAAATTATTTTGAAAATAGTAAATTTAATTTAGATTTTTTGGGTATAGGTAATATGGATAAAGAAGAGTTGTTAGATTATTTATATAACGGCAATATTTAAGAAATAATGGAGGATATAAAAAATGTTGAAAGATAAAATTGCAATTGTAACTGGTGGTTCTGGTGGTATTGGTCAGTGCATCGTGAGAAGATTATCAGATGAAGGAGCGACAGTAATTATTCATTACAATAAATCTCAGGAAAAAGCTATGGAGCTTTGCCATGAACTAATCTCAAATGGTCGAAAAGCAGACACATATCAGTGCGATATTAGAGATAACAAAAAGGTAGAGGAAATGATTAAAGCTGTTTATGAAAAATATGGCAAAATCGATATTTTAGTAAACAATGCTGGTGTGGCATTAGATGCCCGTATTCATAAGATGCCAGAAGAGTATTTTGATGAAACTATGGCTGTAAATGTCAAGGGTGTATGGAATGGTACACAACATGTTCTTCCAATTATGATGGAGCAGGGTAGTGGTGCTATAATCAATATATCTTCTGTTGCAGGCACTCGTGGAAATATAGGTCAGTCAGGATATGCATCTTCAAAAGCAGCAGTTATTGGTATGACTAAGACTATTGCAAGAGAGGGAGCAGCTAAGGGGGTAAGAGCAAATTCTGTTGCACCAGGATATATTGAAGTTGGCATGTCAGAGCAGATTCCAGATAAATTAAAGGGAATGTTAATCAATGAAATTCCTCTAGGTAGACCTGGAAAGGGAAAAGAGATTGCAGCTGCTGTAGCATTTTTGGCTAGTGAAGATGCCGGATATATTACAGGTCAAGTTATCGAAGTAAATGGTGGCATGAACATGTAATAGAGGTGCAACTATGAAGGGAAGCATTTCAAAAGAAGTTGATTTAGGAAAGGAGCCAATTGGAAGGCTCCTTTGGATGTTGGCGGTACCTGCGATTTTATCTCAGGTGGTCAATGCATTATACAATATGGTTGATCGTATGTATATTGGACATATTCCAGAAGTTGGAGCGACTGTATTAACTGGTGTTGGTGTATGTTTTCCGATTATAATGATAGTTTCATCCTTTGCGTTTCTTATGGGTATAGGCGGCTCGCCAAGAGCTAGTATACTTATGGGTAAAGGTGATAATAAAGGTGCTGAAAAAATAATGGGTAATTGTTTTTCGGCATTGATATTAGTTTCAATTATATTGACAATAGCAGTTTTGATTTTTAGGGAACCGTTACTATATTTTTTTAAGGCTACAGATAATACTATTGGATATGCCAAGTCTTACTTAACTATTTATGCATTTGGTACTATTTTTGTTCAGATGACACTTGGACTTAATGCATATATTTCAGCCCAAGGTTTTTCTAAAATAAGTATGATGACTGTAGTAATTGGAGCAGTGATAAATATTATTTTAGATCCTATATTTATCTTTTTATTGGGAATGGGAGTAAAAGGTGCTGCTGTTGCTACTATTATTTCTCAGGCTATTAGCTGTCTATGGGCATTTAGATTTTTAACTGGGGATAAAACCATATTAAAGCTTAGAAAGGAAAATCTTAAAATGGAGCCTAAGGTTTTATTTCCGTGTATAGCGTTAGGGATTGCTCCTTTTGTTATGCAATCAACAGAGAGTTTATTAGTATTATGTTTTAATGGCTCACTATTAAAATATGGTGGGGATATGGCTGTAGGAGCTATGACTATTTTGTCAAGTGTTATGCAGTTTGCTATGTTACCTCTTCAGGGATTAACTCAAGGTGGACAACCAATTATAAGCTATAATTATGGTGCAGGTAATGCTGATAGAGTAAAAAAAGGATTTTCTCTTATGATGGTTTGTAGTTTAATTTATGCAGCAGTACTTTGGTTAGTTGCAGTTATCACTCCGCAAACTCTTGTTGGCATATTTACAAATGATCCAGCACTTAAGGAATTAGCTGTTTGGGCTATGAGAATTTACCTTGCTGCTCTTGTGCTTATGGGAGCACAAATTGCATGTCAGCAGACATTTATCGCTTTTGGCAATGCTAAAGTTTCAGTGTTCCTTGCGGTATTTAGAAAGATAATTCTTTTGATTCCTTTAATCTATATTTTACCGAAGTTCTTTGGTGCAGGAGATAAGTTGTTTGCGGTATTTTTAGCTGAGCCTATTGCTGATATTATAGCTGTTGCTACTACTTGCATTATGTTTGCTGTTAGCTTTAGAAAGTTACTTAAAAGCATGAATAATAAAAGTACTATATAATATGAAGGAAAAATAAAAAAGCAAGTGAGTGAGAAACAGATGTTTCGGCAACCTTGCTTTTTTTTATAAATGTAGAGTTGGTGTGGACTTGTGGCACTAAAATTTGTAAATATAAAGATTATAGTGATAAAAAAATCGGGTCACAGTACAAAAGCCTATGTATTTTTTATTTATTGTACGACATTGTGGTAAAAGAAAAATTTTGCTTAGAGATGAGCGTACAAAAGTTGCTTTTTTCTTTAAATTTAGTGATTTTTTAAAAAGGTGGCATTACTAAAAAGTGAATTTGAACTTTAAATAGTACGTGGGCATATGAGATGATGGCAACTGACAAAGAAGAAGCCGCACTACTATTTTTCATATAAATATTTTTGTGCTTTCTGAATTTACTGATAGTACTAAAACTTTATATTTATATGGATTTTATGCGGCGAAGCATCTTATGTGGCAGAACTACTAGAAAGCAAGTTTATAAATGCCTCCATCTGAGGTGTTATCCATTTGTTTTGATGATAAAATAGCTGATTGTACATCTTAACAGGTTGTAAATCGGTTGATATTTTTAAAAGTGCCTCGCTACTTAGTTCATCATGAACTGTAAACTCAGGCAAAAATGATATGCCTACTTCTTTTTTTAAAAGTTTAATAATTGTTTCAGTATTACCTATTTCAAGTATCGGAGTAATCTTTAAATTTTTTTCGGCTAGTAAGCGCAAAAATTCGTATTGGTAAGCACCCCAAAGCTCTGTTAAGATAAAAGGTTCATAGACAAGGTCGCTAATGGAGATGAACTCTTTGTATTTAGTTTTATTAGGAGCAACAAAGCAAATTTCTTCCTGCTTTTCAAAAGCGCAGATAAAATCATCAGTATATATTTTTTCGTCAAGAGTGTAGACCATATCAAGTTCGTTGCCTCTTGCCATATCTAAAAGTTCCTTTGTAGTTCCAGAACGTATAACTATCTCAACGTTAGGGTATAGTTTATGGTATTTGAAAATTAAATCAGGTAAAAGGGCGGTACAAATGGATTCAACACCACCAATCTTTAATTTCCCAGTAGGCTTTTGACTATCCTTTGAAAAGTTGAGAGCTTTATTGGTGACTTTCATGATTTCATTGGCGTAATTTACAAACTCTTGACCCTTTTCTGTAAGATAGACTCTTTTACCTATTCTTTCAAATAGTTGTGTAGATAATTCTTTTTCAAGTTGCTGGATTTGAACGGTTACAGCAGATTGAGAATAACCTAATTGTTTGGCTGCTTTTGAAAAATTTTGAGTACTTGCTACTTTTAAGAAGGTTACTATATTTCTAATTTCCATTGATTTTCCTCACTTTTAAAT
>SAMEA3387475__coassemble_1558_pt1 | contig 19851 bp, 18 predicted proteins | sample SAMEA3387475__metabat2_high_PE_008 | metagenome-assembled genome bin SAMEA3387475 (sample SAMEA3387475) | Felis catus | biome: Faeces | place: United Kingdom | collected 2012
ATTGTCTTAAAATAGTGTTTTTTAAAGAAGTCTTGCCGTAATAGCTTTCATTTAAAACAGTTATAAAACTATCAAGGTAAACTTTTATCTGGCCTATATCTAAATAATTGTCGGCACCTTCGTTTACGATAATTTCCTTAGGTGATACTCTTACAAGTTCATTTAATAGGGTGCTGTAGTTATTGTCATCCATAAATTCACTAACATTTATTTCACCTGTAGTTATATCGCAATATGAAAAGCCGATAGTATCTTTAGACACGTAAACAGAAGCTAAAAAATTATTTTCAGCCTCCTTTAAACTTGCGCTGCTAGTTATAGTTCCAGGAGTTACCACCTGCACAACTTCTCTTTTAACAATACCTTTTGAAGCCGATGGATCTTCTACCTGTTCACATATAGCCACTTTGTATCCTTTTTCAACTAACTTTGTTACATAAGCATCTGAGGAATGGAAAGGAACTCCACACATAGGAGCCCTCTCTTCCATCCCGCAGTTTTTGCCTGTCAATGTTAATTCTAATTCTCTTGAGGCAGTTATAGCATCATCAAAAAACATCTCGTAAAAATCTCCGAGTCTAAAAAACAAAATGCAATCCTTGTAATCCTCTTTTATGTCCATATATTGTTGCATCATTGGTGATAATGCCATAAATTAAATCCTCCTATAATTAACTATAATTTATTTTTTGTTGTAAGCTTCAATACCAAGTCTGATTAGCTCAACAGCTCTTCTCATATCTTCAGGTTTTAGAACGTATGCGATTCTCATTTCGTCCTTACCTAGGCCTGGTGTAGCATAAAATCCTTCAGCAGGTGCAAACATAGCAGTTTCGCCATTGTCTTCAAATTCTTCTAACATAAACATTAAGAAGTTTTCAATGTTATCAACTGGAAGTTTAGCAGTCATATAAAATGCTCCGCCTGGTTTCTGACAAACTACTCCAGGAATCTTCATTAATTCTTCGTATACAACGTCTCTTCTAGCGCAGTATTCAGCTTTTACTTCATCGTAGTATGAAGCTGGTAATCTGTATAATGCAGCAGCACCAACCTGGTCAACAGTAGAAACGCAAAGTCTACCCTGACAGATCTTCATGATGCCATCATATAATTCAGCATTTTTAGTTACGATACATCCGATTCTAGCTCCGCAAGCAGAAAATCTCTTTGATACTGAGTCAACGATAACTACGTTATCTGCAATTTCATCAACCATACCAAAAGAAGTAACTTCTCTATCATCATAAGCAAATTCTCTATATACTTCGTCTGCAATGATATATAGATTATGTTCTTTAGCGATTTCACCAATTAGTTTGATTTCATCAAGAGTTAAAACAGCACCTGTTGGGTTTCCTGGTGAAATGCAGCAAATAGCCTTAGTATTAGGTGTAATTGCAGCTTCGATCTGTTCTCTTTTAGCGTAGTGATATCCATCTTCAGCTTTTGTTGTAATAGGTACAACCTTACCACCTGCAGCAGTAGCAAATGTGTGATAATTTGTATAAAATGGCTCAGGAATTAAAACTTCGTCGCCTTCGTTTAAGATAGCTGTAAAAATAAGAGTTAAAGCTTCTGAACCACCCGCTGTAACGATGATGTTATCTCTAGTGTAATTCATATCATACTGCTTAAAGTAATCGATAATTGCATCCTGTAATTCAGGAATACCCTGAGATTCAGCGTAAGCGATTACTTTGCTATCGTAATTTCTGATAGCTTCCATAAAGCATTCTGGAGTTTCAACATCAGGCTGACCAATGTTTAAATGATAAACTTTTTTTCCATTGTCTTTTGCTTTTTGTGCAATTGGATTAAATTTTCTGATTGGTGAGAACTGCATTGATTCTACTTTGTTTGATAGTTTCATTTTTTGTCTCCTTTTAGTGTAATAAGTGATTTATTTATCTAGCTCTCTGTGAGAGTCTTCAACAATTTGTTTAATTGAGCTTTCATCAAAATCTCTTTTTTCCTTTGTTAAATAAAGAAGATATTCTATGTTGCCTTTGGCACCAGTTACAGGTGAAAATGTAAGGCCAGCAGGATATAATCCTACTTTGTCTGCATATCCTATAACATTTTCAATTACTTCTTTATGGACATTTTTATCTCTTACGATACCTTTTTTACCAACCTGCTCTCTTCCTGCTTCAAACTGAGGTTTAACAAGACAAACCACAGAGCCATCATCAGAAAGAACTTTTGATGCTACAGGTAAAATAAGATTTAATGATATAAATGATACATCAATACTTATAAAGTCTGCCGGCTCTTTAATTAAATCTGTATCCATATATCTTATATTAGTCTTTTCCATGTTAACAACACGCTCATCGATACGAAGCTTGTAATCAAGCTGGCCGTAGCCAACGTCTATGGCATAAACTTTTGAAGCTCCCTTTTGAAGCATGCAGTCTGTAAAGCCACCAGTTGAGGCCCCCATATCGACGCAAACAGTATTATCTAATTGAAAATTAAAAAGCTCCATGGCTTTTTCAAGCTTAAGTCCGCCGCGGCTTACGTAAGGACAAAGATTTTCTTTTACAAAAATCTCGCTTTCAACGTCGATAGAAGTGCCGGCTTTATCAACCTTTTGTCCATCTACATAAACTATGCCAGCCATAATAGCAGCCTTAGCTTTTTCTCTTGAGGTAAACAATCCTTTATTTACCAATAAAACGTCTAATCTATCTTTCAATGAATTCCTTTATCCTTTCTGCTATACCAGCTGCATCAATTTTGTATTTTGCCATAAGTTCTTTTGAAGAACCATGCTCTATAAACTGACTTGGCCAACCGATATTTAGCACCTTTGTATCTAAATTATTATTTGAAATAAATGCAGCCAATGATTCTCCAAATCCGCCATTTTTCATGCCATCTTCAATTGTCACTATGTATTTATGACTATTTGCAGAGGCTTTTATCTTAGTTTCATCCATAGGAGAAATCCATCTGCTGTTTATTACTTCTACGCTGATGCCTTCTCTTTCTAAAATTTCCTTAGCTTTTATGCCTTCTGTTAGCATATTGCCAACAGCCCAAATTGAAAGGTCAGCTCCATCACTTACCTTTAAAGCTCCATTTTCAAGAGGCTCGTCAGGTAATATTAAGCCGCCGTCATCACCTCTCGGGTAGCGAATGGCAATAGGCCCATTACAATTTACTGCATATTCAAGCATTTTTTCTAGCTCACTTGTGTTTGCAGGTGATAAAACTTTAAGGTTTGGAATATTTTTTAAGTATGAAATATCAAATAGTCCATGATGAGTTTCACCGTCTGCTCCAACATTCCCTGCTCTGTCAATAGCAAAGATTACAGGAGCATTTTGAAGACAAACATCTATGATAATATTGTCATATGCTCTTTGTAAAAATGTCGAATATATTGCAACTACAGGTTTAAATCCATTTTTAGCCGCTGCTCCAGCAAAGGCTACAGCGTGTTCTTCTGCAATACCTACATCAAAAGTTCTATTTGGAAATTCTTTGGCAAAATCCTTTAGTCCAGTTCCTTCAACCATAGCTGCAGAAATGGCAAGTATTTTTTCATCTTTTTTTGCCAGCTCAATTAGCTTATATCCAAAGACATTTGAGTAGCTTTTATGTTCTGATTTATTTAAAATAGATCCACTAGTCTTATCAAAAGCTCCTATGCCGTGAAACTTACTAGGATTTTTTTCGGCATTTAAATATCCTTTACCCTTTTTAGTAACTACGTGCATAATAACAGAATCCTTTGATGCCTTAGCTAGCTGAAAATTATATAAAAGCTCGCCTATATTGTGACCATCAATAGGTCCCATATATTTAAACCCAAGCTGCTCAAACATAACTCCATCTACAAGAGAATACTTTAAATGATCTCTCACCTTAGTAACTCCTTTATATAAGTTATCGCCTACAGCTGGAACTTTTTTAAGTACATGAGCAAGGCCAGATTTAAATTCTGTATAACCTTTAGAAACTCTCACTTTACTTAGATGTCTTGATAAACCACCTGTATTTTGACCTATAGACATGCCATTGTCATTTAAAATGATTATAGCTTTAGATTTTAAGTAGCCTAAATTGTTTAATCCCTCATAAGAAAGACCACCAGTTAAGGCTCCATCACCTATTATTGCTATAATCTCATTGTCTTCTCCGGCCAAATCTCTTGTTGCCGCAAAACCAGCTGCAAGAGAAATGGAGTTACTGCTGTGACCTGTATCATATACGTCATATTCACTTTCACAAGTCTTAGGAAATCCACTTAAACCATTGAATTTTCTAAGTGTATCAAATTGATCTGCTCGTCCGCTTAAAATCTTATGAACGTATGACTGATGTCCTACATCCCAAATAAATTTATCTTTTGGTGGATTAAAGTATTTGAAAAGAGCCAATGTCAATTCAACAGCTCCTAAATTTGAAGCAAGATGTCCACCTGTCTTAGAAACATTATCCACTAAAAATTCACGAATTTGAACCGCTAGTAAATTAAGCTCTTCTAAAGACATATTTTTCAGATCAGACGGAAAATCATAATCTAATATATTTTGTTTCATAATATACTCTACTTTCTTCTCTTTTCTAGTTTATATACCAGGTCTCTGAAAAAGTCTGCTTCCTGTCCATATTTTTCTAAGTTATCTAATGCTTTTTGATTTAATTCCTTAAATCTTTCTTCTGATTTTTCAAGTCCATATAAAGCAGGATAAGTTGACTTGTTAGTTTCCTCATCGTGGCCCACTTTTTTACCTAGCTCTTCTGTAGTACCTACTACATCTAAAATATCGTCGCAGATCTGAAATGCTAAACCAAGATTTTGAGCATAATCAGTTAAATCTTCTAAAACTTCTTTAGATGCATTACCAATATATGCACCTGCCTGAACAGCGCCGATAATCATAGCACCAGTTTTATTAGTATGGATATAATCTAGCATTTCTTTAGAACAAAGTTTGCCTTCAGCTTCAATATCAGCAACCTGTCCTGCAATCATGCCTTTACATCCTGCAGCCTTGCCAATAGCATTTGCCGCTCTAACTTTGCATTTTAAAGTGTTTGGATTATCAAAATCCATAAGCATATCCTTAAGCATAGCTTCAAAAGCCGAATTTAAAAGTCCATCTCCAGCCAACGTTGCCATAGCTTCACCAAATACTACATGATTAGTAGGAAGGCCCCTTCTTAAATCATCATTGTCTACACAGGGTAAATCATCATGAATTAATGAGTAAGTATGGATATATTCAATTGCTAGTGCATAAGGCAATGCGCTTTTTACATCACCGCCGCAAAACTCACATGCAGCAAGGACTAGAATAGGTCTTAACCTTTTGCCACCAGCTTTTACGCTATATACCATAGCTTCATATATAGTTTCGCTTTTAGGGTCTATATCAGGTATAAAATCTAAAAGATGTTCATCAACTAATGCTTTAAATTCATCATATTTACTGTTAGCCATCCTAATTCTCCTCGTATTTAACTTCTTGTTCTTTTTTATATATTTCTATTTTTTGCGAAGCATCATCTAAGATATCTTCGCATATTTTGCATTTTTTAAGTCCTTCCTCATGAATGGCAATAGCCTCGTCTATAGAAAGGTCGCTATCCATAAGTTTGTTTACTGTGCTTTCAAAATCTTGCATCGCTTCTTTAAAAGACATTTTATTTTTACTCATTATCTGCTCCAGTTATTTTTTTAACTTCAACTTCTATTTCACCATCTTTTAACATAATAGTTAAAGTCTCATTTTGGGAAATATCTTTTATAGATTTAATTAGTTTTCTTTGATTATCTAAAATAGCCCCATATCCTATATCTATTATTCTATGAGGATTTAAACTATCTAATTTAGCTTTTAAAAGCTTTATTTTATTTCTATTTCTTTCTATATAGTTATCAAGATACTGATAACTTCTTTCTTTTAAAATCTCTAGCTGGATTTTAAGCTGCGCAACATCAGGCACTGCCATCGCTGCCGCCGCAGTAGGGGTTTCTGCCCTTTTATCTGCCACAAAATCTGAAATAGTAAAATCTATTTCGTGGCCTACTGCTGATATAATCGGTATTTTAGAGTCATATATTGCCCTTGCAACTTGCTCCTCGTTAAAGGCCCACAAATCCTCCATGGAGCCTCCACCTCTACCTACAATTATAAGATCTATATCTGTAAAGTTTTCATTTAGATCCTTTATGGCACTTGAAATTTCAGGTGCCGCCATAGGGCCTTGGACTATTACTGGATAAATTAAAATATCAGTAATATTATTTCTGCTTCTTATAATTTTAAGCATATCCTGTACTGCTGCACCAGTTTCGGATGTAACAATTGCAATCTTATTTGGAAAATATGGAAGCTTTTTTTTGTGGCTCATATCAAAAAGCCCTTCTTTTTCAAGCTTTAGCTTTATTTGTTCAAAAGCCATAGCCATACTTCCCTGGCCTGAAACTTCTAAATCTTTTACGTTAAAAGAATAATAGCCTCCACGTTCAAAGACTGATACGTAGCCTGCTGCCGTTATCTCCATGCCTTCTGCCAGTTCATATCTTAATGTCTGTGCATAGTTAGCATGTAAAAAACAGCGAATAGTACTTGTTTCATCCTTTAAGGAAAAATATATATGTCCAGTACCATGATATTTTAAATTGGATATTTCACCGATTACAGTGACATTGCCAATTAGTGGATCTGTCGAAATTACTCTACCTATGTAGTTATTTAATTGGCTAATACTTATTGGCTTTATGGCCATGTTTTTTTCCTCCAATCAATGCAGTCCCAACCGCATTGTCTGAGCCGTAAGCTCCAAAGATTACATCTTTGCTTATATTTTCTCTAATAAATCTACTCTGTGAAACTCCGCCTGCAAATACAATAGGCTTATTGTGTTTTCTTAAGTTATCTACAGTTTTTTGTAGACATAATAATATTTCTGTAAATAATGTATAACTTATGTTTTTACATGAATATTCTTCGATTTTTCTTGTAAGTTGTGTCTCTATACCTGATAGATTAAAGTAATTGTCAGCTACTTTTATGTGTTTTACCTGCAAAGTTGATAAATGGCATTTTAGTGCTGCATCATCCATACTTTTGCCTGCCGGAAAAGACATTCCCATAGCGACTCCTATTCTATCAATTAGCTGACCCACTGAAATATCTTTAGTGCCGCCGATAATCTCCGCCCTATAATGGCCTAGCTCATCATCGCATGTAACATCTAAAATCTCGCTAGTGCCGCCGGAAAGATGATAGCATATAAAGTTGTCGCCCACATCATTAAAGGACCTAATAGCTTCAATATGCCCTTCTTGATGGGAACACTCATATAAAGGAATCTTTAGTGTGTCTGAAATAACCTTTGCAAAGCTTTCTCCTGCTTTAAAAACAGGCATATATGAGCCTTCTACGCTTCTTGGTCTAGTTGAAACGCACACGGCTTGCATTTCATTTGGATCTACAATAGAAATTACCTTGCTATAAAGCTCTGGCATATTTGAAATGTGCTGAAAAAATGCTTCAGACTGCCTTAAGCCTCGGTTGCCTTTTTTAACTGTCAAAAGGCGTCTTTGGTCTGCAATAACATTTCCATTGCAATCTACTATAGCTACAGAAGTAGTGTAATTACTTGTGTCTATACCCAAATAGTATTTATGCATCTTGACTTCTTGAAACGCTTCCTAATACGCCGTTTATAAACTTGCTTGATTCTTCGCCGCAATACTTTTTAGCCATCTCAACTGCTTCGTTAATAGCAATAGCATCAGCGATTTCGTCAGAATAAAACATTTCGCCAATAGCAACTCTTAAAATAGCCAAGTCAGTTTTAGGCATCCTTTTTACGTTCCAATTAGTAGCGTATTTATCAATTGTGTCATCAATATGTAAGATATTTCTTCTGATAGATTCAAATGTGCTTCTGATAAAATCTCCATTTTTCTTATCTACCTTTTTATCAGATAAAAACAGCTCTAATAGTTCGTTACTATGGTCATCTTGAATGTCCATCTGAAATACTGCCTGCATTAAAAGCTCTCTTGCGTCTTTTCTTGTCATAATTTATTTTCCTCTCTCATCTGTAAGTTGTATTTTTTGCACATGAATATTGACTGCTTTCACTTTTTTATCAGTCATAGATTCTACTTCTTTTTTAACATTTTCTTGGATATCCCATGCTACTGCCGGTATTTTAGTACCGTACTTTAAAATAACATAGACATCTAAAACAACCCCATCATCTTCTTGGTTTACTTTTACACCTTTAGATAGAGTTTCTTTTTTTAGTAAATTCTCAGATAAACTATCAGTTAGCCCACCTACAACGCCTAAAACTCCCTTAGTTCTAAGAGCTGCATTTATAGCGCAGATGGCTAAAACATTATCTGAAAACTTTTCATCTGTCATCGTTTCTTTATGTATATATTCATAATTATCCATTTTGTACTACCTCACACTATATTATAACAAAAAAAGGGGCACATTTAAATAAATGTTACCCTTTTTTTATATTAATTCCTATAGCTTTTTTATTTAAATAAGTCTTTCAAAGATTCAATAAAGCCATGTCTTTTAGTGTAGCAGTTAATATCCACTTCTTCGCCCATTTTCTTAATAGCTTTCTTCTGTTTTGAAGTTAGCTTTGTAGGTACTTCTAGGTTAACTTTTACATACAAGTCGCCTTTTCTACCGTTTCTTGGGCTTACGATACCTTTGCCTTTTAATCTGAACACTGTACCTGGTTGAGTACCTGCAGGAATCTTGTATTTAACCTTTTCCTCTAGTGTAGGTACTACGATTTCATCGCCAAGTGCCGCCTGTTCAAATGTAATAGGAATTTCGATCTGAATATCCTGGCCTGCTCTCTTGTACATTTCATGAGGTTTAACAGCTATGATGATATATAAATCACCTGCTGGACCACCATTTTCGCCAGGTTCACCTTGTCCTCTTAAAGGAATTACAGAGTCATTATCTACTCCCGCAGGAATGTTTACTGCTATTGTTACAGTTTTTCTTACGCTGCCAGTTCCTTTACAATCAGGGCACGGTGTATCGATGATGCTACCAGTCCCCTTACAGTCAGGACATGGTGCAGAACTTTGGAATGTACCAAATGGTGTCTGCTGACTCTTATATATTTCACCTGTTCCGTTACAAGTTGGGCAAGTTCTCTTCTCAGTTCCCGGTGCAGCTCCACTGCCATTACATTTTTCACATTTCACATACTTTGTAAGCTTGATTTCTTTTTTTACACCAAAAGCCGCTTCTTTAAATGTAATAGTTATACGCTTTTGAATATCTGCGCCTTTTCTTGGGCCATTTTTTCTCTGACCGCCCCCAAAGCCGCCGCCACGACCTCCAAACATACCTCCAAACATATCGAAGATATCATCAAAGCCGCCAAAGCCTCCACTAAAGCCACCGCCTCCGGCGCCAAAGCCAGCATTTGGATCAACGCCGGCATGGCCGAATTTATCATATCTTTCTTTCTTTTCAGGGTCGCTGAGAATACTATATGCTTCATTTATTTCTTTGAATTTTTCTTCAGCCTCTTTATTGTCTGGGTTTCTGTCAGGATGATACTTCATAGCAAGCTTTCTAAAAGCTCTTTTTATTTCATCATCTGACGCACCTTTTTTTAGACCTAAGACTTCGTAAAAATCTCTTTTATCTGCCATTATTTATCATCCTCATCTACAACTTCATAGTCTGCGTCTACAACATTATCATCATTGTGTGTTGCACCTGCATCTGCGCCAGCTCCCATGTTAGGATCAGCCTGAGCGTTCTGAGCAGCCTGTGCAGCTTCATACATCTTTGTAGACATTTTGTGGAACTGTTCTGTTAGTTTTTCAATACCAGCTTTGATTTCATCAATTGTGCCAGTTTCCATAGCTTTCTTTAATTCATCCTTAGCTGCATTGATTTCTGTTACTTCGTTTTCGTCTAACTTACCTTCTAGTTCCTTTAGGTTCTTTTCTGTTTCGTATACTAAAGTTTCAGCTTGGTTTCTAACTTCAACTTCTTCTTTTCTCTTCTTATCTTCTTCAGCATATTCTTCAGCTTCCTTAACCTTAGCATTGATTTCTTCATCTGAAAGCTTAGTTGAAGAAGTGATTGTGATGCTCTGTTCCTTACCAGTTCCTAGATCCTTAGCACTTACATTTACGATGCCGTTAGCGTCTATATCAAATGTAACTTCGATCTGTGGAACTCCACGAGGTGCTGCAGGAATACCAGTTAGCTGGAATCTACCTAGTGTGATATTTCCTGAAGCCATTTCTCTTTCACCCTGCATTACATGGATGTCTACTGCGCTCTGGTTGTCAGCAGCAGTTGAGAAGATCTGGCTCTTCTTTGTTGGGATTGTTGTATTTCTTTCGATTAGCTTTGTAGCTACTCCGCCTAGTGTTTCGATTGATAGTGATAGTGGAGTTACGTCTAGTAGTAGTACGTCGTTTACTTCACCTGTTAATACACCAGCCTGAATAGCTGCACCAACTGCTACGCATTCGTCTGGGTTTACGCCCTTAAATGGTTCTTTTCCTGTGATTCTCTTAACAGCATCCTGAACTGCTGGGATTCTTGTTGAACCACCAACTAGGATGATTTTTTCTAAATCAGCTGTAGTTACGCCAGCATCATTCATAGCTTTTTTCATTGGTTCGATTGTAGCATCTACTAGGTGTGATGTTAACTGATCAAACTTAGCTCTTGTAATATCCATATTTAAATGTAGAGGCCCATTTTCATTTACAGTGATAAATGGTAGGTTTACATTTGTTGTCTGTGCACTTGAAAGCTCTTTCTTAGCTTTTTCAGCAGCTTCCTTTAGTCTCTGCATAGCCATAGTGTCATTTCTTAGGTCGATGCCGTTTTCTTTTGCAAATGAATCAGCCATGAAGTTTAGTACAGCGTTATCGAAGTCATCTCCACCTAGCTTGTTGTTACCTGATGTAGCTAGTACTTCAAATACTCCATCACCTAGTTCTAGGATAGATACGTCAAATGTACCGCCACCTAAGTCATAAACTAGGATTTTGTGATGTCCATCTTCTTTGTCAAGACCATATGCTAAAGCTGCAGCTGTTGGTTCGTTGATGATTCTTCTTACATCTAGACCAGCGATTTTACCAGCATCTTTAGTTGCCTGCTTCTGGCTATCTGTAAAGTAAGCAGGTACTGTGATTACAGCTTCTGTTACTTTTTCTCCTAAGTAGCTTTCAGCATCCTGTTTTAGCTTAGCTAGTACCATTGCTGAAATGTCCTGTGGTGTGTAGTTTTTTCCATCGATTTCTACTTTGTAATCTTCACCCATATGTCTTTTGATAGAAGCAATTGTTCTGTCTGGGTTTGTTACTGCCTGTCTCTTAGCTGTTTCACCAACTAATCTTTCTCCATTTTTAGCAAAACCTACTACTGATGGAGTAGTTCTATTTCCTTCTGCGTTAGCGATTACTGTAGGATCTCCTCCTTCTAGTACTGATACGCAAGAGTTTGTTGTTCCTAAGTCAATTCCTATTACTTTTCCCATTTTGATTATCTCCTTCTTATTTCAAATTAAATTTTTTAACAATATTTACTTAATCTATGCTAACATGATTAATTAGCAACTTTAACCATTGATGGTCTTACAACTTTGCCGTTTAGAGTGTAGCCCTTTTGAAGAACTTCTGAAACCATTCCGCTTTCAACTTTGTCTGTATCTTCCATCATAACTGCATTATGATAATTTGGATCAAACATTGCATTTTCAGCTTCGATTTCAGCTACACCAGCATCTGTTAAAACATCTTTTAGCTGTTTAAAAATAAGTTCCATACCTTCTTTAAAGCTCTTGATGTTTTCATCTTCAATCTGAAGTGCTCTTTCGAAGTTGTCCATAACTTCTAGTAGCTTTGATACGATTTTTTCGTTGGCATAAGCGTGAATGTCACTCTTTTGTTTTTCAGTTCTCTTTTTGAAGTTCTGAAAATCTGCCATAAGTCTAACGTATTTTGTATTTAAATCTTCATCTTCTGCTTTTTCTTCTTCAGTTTTTTCTTCTGTATTTTCAGCAGCTTCTGAAACAGGCTCATCTTGAGTCTCTTCTTTTATTTCTTCCTGAGCTTCATTAGTTAGCTCTTCGTTTTTATCAATCTTCTGATCCGCCATCTTCGCCTCCTGTAATTCTAAAGGTATTAGTTATATTATCAGTTAAAAACTCAATAACCGATGTGATCTCTCCGTATTTCATACGAGTCGGTCCTATAACTCCTAGTTTTCCAACTAGTCTACCATCTATGTGATATGTAGCCGTTATAAGGCTGCAATCATTTAACAAATCATCTTCGTTTTCTGTTCCGATTGTTATAATCACGCCATCATCTCTACTTGTAATCTTTTTAGCTAAATCTTCTTTTTGATTCATAGCCTCCATAAAACTTTTAGCCTTATCTATATCGTTATACTCAGGCAATGAGAATATATTTGTTAAACCGTCCATATAAAGGTTTACATTTAACATCTCTTCTAAAGTTTTAACAAAGTTTGGTATGATGTTTCGAGCTAGTCCGCTCATGGCCTCGACATCATTTGCAAATGACTGAATTATGTCGCTTTTTAGGGCTTGGCTAATTGTCTTACCTTTATAGTTGTATGTCATAGACTTAGATAGGACTCTTAGCATTTCATCTGTAAACTGACATCTTGGTTTCAACGCTGTATTTGATACTTTACCTGATTCGGCAACAATCATAAGTACAACCGTTTCATCATCTATCGGAAGTAAGTTTATAGCTTTTAATATATCATCATCAGCTTTAGGTGTTACCGCAAAAGACGTTAAGTTTGTTATATGCGATAATATCTTAGCCGCATGTTTAATTGTTCTATCTAGCTCACTTATGTTTGAGCAAAGTTCCTTTGCTATAACTTCCTTTTGACTTTTGCTAAGCTCTCGTTTCTTCATGATTTCGTCTACATATAATCTGTAGGCTTTTTCTGAAGGAACTCTTCCTGCAGAGGTATGTGGGTGTGTCAAAAGCCCCATCTCTTCTAAGTCTGACATCTCGTTTCTTATAGTAGCAGGGCTTATACCTAAGTCATACTTCTTTGAAAGTGTTCTTGAGCCTACTGGCTCAGCAGTACTGATGAAGTCACCGATTATGGCTTGCAGTATTTTTAATTTTCTTTCTGTTAAATCCATAATCTCATCTCCTCTTTATTAGCACTCACTACTTATGAGTGCTAACTACAATATTTAGTATACGCCTTTTTATACGTATGTCAACAGTCTTTGGTATTTTTTTTATTACAAAATAGCAATATTTGCGGTCTATGGGATTGTGGGGCTTATGAAATGGCTGCACTCTAGGAATTGTGGCGTTTGCGAGCTTAGCTTAACTAGGCTTCATTTAAACTTTGACTTTGCAGAAGTTTAATTTTTAACTTATGCTTATAGACACAAAAATACCACTCACTTCGAAGAATGGGTGGTATTTTTAAACATATCATCAGATAATTTTCTTTTATTTACTTAACTTCAATACTTTATTTTTTAACTTGTTTTTTCCAACAGATAATTCTCCATTTCAATAATTTTACAAATAAACTAGGGTGTTCTTTCTAACTATATAAAATTGTATCGTGTAAATCATATAACTTACGACCATATTCTGTACAATTTTCTTGTTCTTTATCCATCCCATCACAAGCAATAATCTCGTTTAAAATTATTAACAATAATCTAACATCATTAGTTTCAAATTCAAACAATTCATCATTGAATTTTATTTTTCCTTCCATCTCTTCTAAATCTAAGGATTTTAAAAGTTTGTACTGTTCTTTAGTTAATTTATATTTTTCCATAACTTTATTACTTTCCAGGATTACATTGAATTAATAATCCTTTATCTAGATTTATCTACACCAGTTCCTATTACTCTTTCTAGAAAATGTTTTTACTGTGTTGTTACATTTCAATTTTTTCTGTATGTATCACTATCAAAATCTACAACTAACTTGACACTTTCTCCTTCTCCGTAAAACGTTCCCTTAGTTATATCTAACGCTGAGAAAACTGTTGGTTTTGGTATTACCTCTTCTTCATCTTCCAAACATACTATATTTAGTTCTATAGCATCTCTTGCCATTTTTATCGCATCTGCCATATCTCTTCCTTCAGTAAGTATGTCTAAATCTGGAACTTCAATCAGTATTGTATCATTATCTACTTTTGTAAAAAAAACTGGATATGTACCTTTCATATTTTGCCTCCTACCTAATCAATCGAGATTACCATATCACAGCGGCTTTTGACATTCATTTCGCGGAAGTAGTATTGCTCCAAAGGGATCCACCTATCGAAGAACATTTGAGCAGACTCAGGGTCATTGCGCTTTAAGATGCGTTCCTTTTGAAGATCCTTTGAGATGTCTAAAAAGACGCTGAAGTCATAAAGGTCTGATAACTTCTCATGCATTGAATAAGCACCCTCTATTACAACTAAATTTTTAAATGCAACATTAATTGGAGAAGAAAGCTCCATAGTTTTGCAGCTAAATTTACGATAAGTGATAGGCAAAGCTGATTTCAATGGCGATGCCACCTCCTCAATAAAGCGCTCAAGATCCACATTGCCGCCAGGAGTTTTAAGGCGTTCTTCTGTCCTCTGCTGCGGCCTTAAGAAAAAATCATCCATATGAAAAATATTGCAATCATAACGCTGACTTATTAATTGGCTTAAAGTGGATTTGCCGCTGGCACTGCCGCCATCTATAGCGATTATGTATGGCTTAGATTTATCTAAATTGTCAAGCTTATGAAAAAGCTTAGCATATATTTCATTTCCCTTGTTATTTCCTTTACAATACATCATCAAGCAATTCCTTTAAACTCTTGTTAATGTTAAACAAATCAACAAATTTTACCTTTATAGTAACGCCGTCACCTGAATTATACTCAATATTTTTACTTGTAATAAGAGGATCTGAGTTAGGATAAATAAGGGTGATATTCTTGGCATTGTACTTCTTTTGATAAGCATACATTTGGTACATATCGCCTTGATTTATGTCGTAATTGGATTTTTTGCTTGATAAAATCTTCCATTTAGTGTCTAAAACGTAGACATTGTTCTCTACTTTATCTCTAATTACCAGGTCAGGCTTCATTAAAAAGCTCTTCTTAGGCTCACTAAAAAGATGATATATACTGTCCTGAGCTAAAAGAGTATATCTTGATTTATCAAGGACCTTTCGAAGCTGGACTTCAATATACCTTTCAAAAAGCTTTTCCATTGGAAACAAAAGAGCAAAAGCGACATTTGAGCCAGCAAAAGCCGTAAAACTCTTGCCCTTTAAAAATATTTTGCTCCACATAAGCGCCTTGTGGTAATTAGCGTTGTTTCTGTCGCTAACAATTTTACTAAAATCACCTTCATAATCAGTAGAAGGAGAAATATTTGCAAAACTGTTTAAAAGGGTTCTAATATCATTTCTATTTTTAGATGACTTAGAATACTTATATAAATATAGCAGTGTTGCCTTGAGTATTTTGTTTTCGGCGCAGTTAACATTAAACTGGTCATGTTCAACAAAGCAGCGCTCCTTATGGGCTAAGTTAGCTTTTATATGATCCTTAAAAAGAAGTTTGCCTTTGAAGGCATTTTCGTTGGAAGCTACCCTTTCATAGCTACTTTTAAGGCCGCGCTTTACAATATAAAACACCTCTTCTATAAACATGGTGATAAATATTTCAAAGATATCCATCTTTTCCGTATCCAAATTAGCCCTTTGTAGACATTTAAAAGGGGTATTTTTCAAGGTTTGTATCATACTAACTAAAAGCTTTTTCACCTGAGCTTCGCTAAACTGCTCGCTTGAGTAAACCTTAGGCAAAATCTCAATAGTAGTGCCGTCATCCATAGTAATAACGCCAACATAATTTTTAGCGCCAATAACCTTGCCTACCCCTTTGCGGGCGCCAAGTCTTAAAAGCTCCAAGGCGTCCACACTTTTACTTCTGTTAGACAGTATGAAATTTTCCAAAGAGTCAAAAGTGCTTTTAGGCAAAGATACGCAGCCAGGCACATTTTTATCTCTCACAAAAGATCCGTATTCTAGGATTTTATAAGTTTTATTCATAATGCACCTCAAAGCTATATGAATTTGTAAGAATCCATATTGTAAAGTGCATCATCGTTTATTTCATACATCCTATAGTCGTCAAAATCATAGTTTACATCGCCAAAAATGTCAGCCTCCTCAAAAGGTAATTCAGAAATAAACTGACATTTCGCGGAAGGCTTGTTGTTATCTCCAAGAACAAGTCTGATTTTGTCGTAGTCCTCGTAAAAATACTCCTGCAAAAGCGGTATGATGCTGTCTTTGAAAATCCTTGCCAAAGTAGGTAAATCTGGGCATTGTTTAAGTGGCATAAAGTACGCGTGGCCTATTACGTGCTCTCTGTCATATAAAACTGAAATGCGCTTGTTGATTTTCACAAATATTTCTTTGATAGACACTCCTTCTACAAAGATGTCAGCAAGGACATCTGGATTTGGCATCATTTCCCTAAAAGTAAATCTTCTTCTTAGGGCTGTGTCCATGGTCGCAATGGATCTGTCGGCTGTGTTCATAGTTCCCACTAAGTAGATATTGTCAGGAATGGCAAAGTGTTTTTGTGAATATGGCAGTTTTATTTCCATGCTTTCCTTTTGGCCAAGGCGCTTGTTAGGCTCAATAAGTGTAATAAGCTCACCGAAGATTTTGGAAATGTTGCCTCTGTTTATTTCATCGATGATAAATACCAAGTTTTCATTTTTCCATTGGTCGCTTCTGGCTTTTTCACAAAAGCTTTTGAAAATACCTGATGAAATTTCATACTGGATGTCTGCTTTTTCCTCTTGTGAGTTCATCACCGGCTTGATGCCTTCGATAAATTCTTCGTAGCTATATGACTGATGAAATGTTATAAACTCGATTAAGCCTTTTTCTTTGTACTCTCTATATCTTGACATAACCTCGTCGTACTCTTCATCCATAACATCTTTTAAGTTTCTCTTTTCAATAATAGCTACAGCATATATGGCCGTATGGTAAGTCTTGCCTGTACCTGGCGGGCCGTATAAAATAGTATTTTTGTTAACATCTGTAGAAGTTTTAAATACCTTTTGGCAAAGGTTTAGATATTTGCTGCCGCTTATCATAGCGTCTAAATTATCAACTTCTTTTTTGTCCTCTTCTGATGAAAGCTTATTTTTAACTGAATCTCTATAGGCAGGATTTAAACTTACAAAGGTATCTGGACATATCCAGTGAAGACCCATTGTAATGCTCCATTTAACTTGCTTTTGGTTTGTAACTTTATCAAAAGAATTTATTAGAGCCAGTTTATTGGCGCTTGTTTTCTTAGCTGCATAATTCAATGCGATTTCAAATAATTCCCATAAGTTGTCTATGGCGTCTTCTTCGCGATTCTTATGGTCTGCAAAAAAAGTTGCACTCTGAGCGCTTAAAAAAGGAATATCATCAAAAGTTTCTGGAACTTGGCTGTCAACTTGAAATTCCTTTGCCAACTCTTCTAATAAATTAACTCGATAATCATCAATTTGAGTTCTATTGAAAAATGCAAAAACTGTAAAAGGATCCACATCGATTACAGAATTGTCCTTTTCTAATTTAGGCAGCTTCTTACCTAACCTTTTATATACTTCACTTAGTTTTGATAAAAGTCTTTTTCGGTCATCTTTGTATGCAAGAAGTTTACTTGCAGATTCTTTATAGAAATTTTTCCATATTAAATCATTAGTATTCATATATTTTCTCCATATTATTCCGCCCCAAGAGCCTTAAAAACAGCATCCTCAGCGCTTTGATAAAAAATAATATTAAACTTACTAAACAAATCAGCAGGAACTGTATGTAAATCGGCTGCAGAGGTTATAGGTAAAAGCACCTTTTTAGCACCGCTGTCAAGGCATACCTGAAGAGTATTAGCTAGCTCCTCCACCTTAATCATAGAACCTGCAATGCTGATTTCACCTAAAATAGCAGTACTACTTATAACTGGCTTACCTAAAGCAATAGAACACAAAGCCACCAAAGTAGCAAGAGAAAGTGTATTAGTCATGCCAAGACCCTGCATATCCTGATAATTTACAATATAGTCCTTTGTAGTAGTGCTTATGGAAGCGCTAATCTGGTTGCCATTGGCCTTTAGATAGTTAAATGCCGTGTTTGCAGCTTCCTTACACTTACTATCTGAGCCAAGACCTGTCTTGTCAAACTTGCCATTGCCGGGAAGCATTTCGCTTTCAAGTCTAAATAGACCGATGATGCCATTTTTACCGCGGCTAACAGTATACACCTGTCCAGGTTTTCCCATGCCTTCAGGAATAAGAGTCGAGCCACCCTGTTCTGGCACAGAAACATACTTTTCCTCAAAAGTTTCATTATCTATATATGAGAAGTTTACGTCATAAAACTCCATGCCACCTAACTTTTTAAGCTGCTCTTTGACTCTTCTTCTCATCTCCAAGGCAATCCTTAAAATCTCCTCAAGCTGATCTTTGTCGTAATTGCCGTCAGGGTAAACAAGCTTAATTAAGCCTGAAACTATTTTTCGAACTGCAATAGTATCTCTCTGATTTAAGTTAAGGCCCAGCTTAAAATCTCTATCAAGAGCGTCCGTCTGCTGATCTTTGCGAAGCTCACGAAATACCTCAGACATATAGTCAGTAATAAATCCGTAATCATCAGTAAAATGGTTTGGCCTAAACTTTGGCACTTCCCATCCAGGCAAGTAGCAGTGCATACGATCTAAAAATGCAGTATCCGTCCCCATTTCCGGCGGGAATGGCTCAAAGAGTGATGCTGTCTTTAGTAGCACGTCTACACTTTGGTTTATGTTACCAACAAAGACCATAGAAGCGCTAGCTGATTTCTCCTCTTTGCCTCGAGAAAAAGAGCCACTGGCCATGTAGTCTTTCATAATCTGGATGCCGTCATTGTCCTTAAATTTAATACCTGCAACCTCGTCAAAAGCAACGCAATCCCAAAGGCCAACAAGACCAATAGAGCGGCTGTTCATATTGTAAAACAAATTGGCAACAGTAGTTTGACCTCCAGAAACTAAAATGCTGTTAGGTGAAACCTCTTTATATAAATGAGACTTACCTGTGCTACGAGGACCAAGCTCGCAAAGATTAAAATTGTTTTCAACTAAAGGAGCCATTCTCAATAAAAGAAGCCATTTCTCACGATCTGACATTTCATCTGGCTCATAACCGGCTGAACGAAGGATTACATCTTTCCACTCTTCTGCTGTAAACAAAGATCTCTTAGACTTATATTCTCTTATGCTGACGCGAGGCATCTGAATAGGCGTAAGATTTCTGATTTTCACAGGATTAGTCTTAGTGTCGCTTGAAGGCTCATATGCCAAGTTTAAAATACACCAAATGCCGCCGCAAAGAAGGCGGTCGTACTTAGTAGGATAAGACTCGTCTATTTCAACGCCATTTATGCCCAGGTTTGAAAACTCGGCAAAATAAGTGTTTTTATGAACGTCTAATCTTACAGTCAGCCTATCGATAATAGAATAACTGCCTTTGGCTTTTAGCTTTGCCAAAATCTTTTGAGCTTCGTCAGGTCTAACAAAGTTATTTGATAAAATGGTCTTTACCTTTTTAACGCCTTCTTCTATAACCTCATCATCGTCACTGCCGCAGTACTGACCTAATAAAAACTCAAGAACGTAAACAGGCACGTTGGCCCCTTCCTTAATTTTTTTGGTAAGGTCTTTTCTAACTATTTTACCGCTAAAATTTTCTCGCAGTTTTTCTTTTAAAATTTCTCTATCTGATAAAGAC
>SAMEA3387475__coassemble_1565_pt1 | contig 19790 bp, 34 predicted proteins | sample SAMEA3387475__metabat2_high_PE_008 | metagenome-assembled genome bin SAMEA3387475 (sample SAMEA3387475) | Felis catus | biome: Faeces | place: United Kingdom | collected 2012
TTAATTTCCTCACTATGTATTTTTCAAGGTTCCGTTCGCTCGTAGCGAACATTTATATTAAGCTATCGGTTTCAACAATTTCTCATCTCGTGCGATAGCTTGATTAGTATAGCAAATATATAGGTATCTGTCAATACTTTTTAAGGATTTTTTTATCACTTTTTTGTATGTTTTTTAAATCATTGAAATTTCAACAGTTATTGTGCTAATAATGCTTAGTAGTTGAATAATTTACTTATAAAATACCTTTTTCTAAGTAAATTACCACCGATAAAACAATGCTAAAAATTAAAATCCCCTTCCTAATTATAAGCATATATATATAATGTAATTAAATTTAATTTTAAACTCTTACAAGTTTTTAAATCTACATACCCTATTTTTATTTTGTTTGATATTCTAATGTACTTATACTATAATACTATTTATATTAGGAGGTGGCAATATGAAAAAATATCGGGAATTTATAAAAGATAAAACTTTTACCCGACTTAGCTTTTTTATAGTTTTCACTGTTACTCTTTTGTACATAGCATTCTTTGTTGTTAAAGATTTTGGTAAGATAGCCACTGCTATTTTCGGCACAGTAGGCACTATTATTGGAGCTCTTACTCCTCTATGGATTGGTTTGATATTAGCTTACCTTATTAATCCTTTAGTAGATACTATAGAAAATAAGGTATTAAACAGATTAGCAAGCAAACGTCCAGAAAAGATATCTAAGACTAACAGCAAAAATAGCAGCAAAAAGCATTTTGTAAGCATTATAATTTCCTATGTTTTAATTGTTTGTGCTATTGTTGCTTTGATTTATGGTTTTGCATGGATGATAATGGGCGAATTTGTAGTAGAAAATCTATCTGATTTGTTTAATTCACTAATCAGACTTGTATCCTCATACGAAAGCGAGTTTCAAAGATGGGCTTCACATTTACCAACTGGCATGTTATCTGATTATGCTCATGATATGGCTAATACAATCATCAATTGGGTTGGCGAAAACTTCTCAGCTAGTGGTATTATTAGTAAATTAACAAATATCAGTGGCGCTATATTTGATTTTGTAATCGGAATTATCGTTAGTATTTATATTATTGTTGAAAAGGAATTTTTACTAAATCTATGGAATAAGTTTCTTTATCTAATAATGCCTAAACACAACACTTCAGTAAACAACACACTTCATGAAGTAAACGGTGTCTTATCACGTTTCGTTAGAGGAGTATTACTTGATGCCTTATGCGTTGCAGTTTTATCTTCAATTGGCTTATCTATAATGGGATTACAATTTTCAGTATTCATAGGTATTTTTGCCGGTGTATCAAATGTAATTCCTTACTTTGGTCCTTTAATGGGAATGGTTCCTGCTTTTATCGTAGGTATGTTTACAGAAAACTTTTGGACAGGTGTAATAGCTGTTGTCGTGCTACTATTTGTACAACAAATTGATTCTAACCTTATCTATCCTAGAGTAGTAGGATCTTCAACTGGTCTGAAGCCATTATTTGTACTACTAGCAGTTACAGTTGGTGGATTTTATGGCGGTATTTTAGGAATGATTTTAGCAGTTCCTACAGCCGGTATTGCACAAGTATTTATAATTAAATGGGCTACAAAAAGAGAAGAGTATTTAAGTTCTTTGGATGAACCTATAGATACAGAAACTGATGAATAAAAACAAATAATAAAAAAAGCTATTTAAAAGGTCTTATGAAATCTATATTCATAAGGCCTTTTTATTGTTTAACAGCTTAAATACAAACTTAGTATTGTCTACCTTTTCTATATATTTACTTAAGATAATATTATCACAAAAGTGTTTATCTAAATCCCTCATAATTAGTTTAACAAAAAAAGGGCTTCGCTTTAGATGTAACTCTAAAGCGACAACCCTATAAATACTAATTCTTATTATACAAGTTCAAGGAATGCAACTTCCGCACAGTCTCCCTGTCTTGGTCCAAGTTTAAGAATTCTTGTATATCCGCCATTTCTATCGGCATATCTTGGAGCTATTTCATCAAATAGCTTAGTTACTACATCTTCATCATAAACGTAAGCAAGTACTTGTCTTCTTGCATGTAGATCACCACGTTTAGCAAGTGTAATCATTTTTTCTGCTTCTTTTCTAGCTTCCTTCGCTCTATGAACAGTTGTTGTAATTCTTTCTTCTCTGAATAAATCAGTTACAAGGTTTCTCAACATTGCTTTTCTATGAGCTGAAGTTCTGCCTAGTTTTCTATAGCCTGGCATCCTGATTCTCCTTTCAATTATTCGTCGGTTTCACGAAGTCCAAGTCCTAGCTCTGTAAGCTTTAACTTAACTTCATCAAGAGATTTCTTACCTAGGTTTCTAACCTTCATCATATCATCTTCTGATTTTTCAGTAAGCTGTCCAACAGTATGAATATTAGCTCTCTTTAAGCAGTTATATGAACGTACTGAAAGTTCTAAATCATCAATACTCTTTTCTAGATTAATCTCTTTTTGGTCTTCTTCTTTTTCAACCATAAATTCCATATTAGTTGTTTCTTCTGTTAGCTGGATAAATAGGTTCAAATGCTCCTGCATAATCTTAGCTCCAATAGAAACACCCTCTTCTGGTCTGATTGATCCATCAGTCCAGATTTCTAGAATCAATTTGTCGTAGTCAGTAATCTGTCCTACTCTAGTATTTTCAACTGTAAAGTTAACCTTTTTTACAGGTGTAAAGATTGAGTCTACAGGGATAACAGCAATTGGAGTATCCTCTGTCTTGTTCTGCTCTGCAGGAACATAACCTCTACCTTTAGCTAGGTTAATAGTCATTACAAGAGTTGCATTTTCTTCAAGTGTTGCAATATGCAAGTCAGGATTAAAGATTTCCATGTCAACATCACCGATAATATCAGCAGCTGTAACTTCTTTTGGTCCTACTGCATTGATCATTACCTGCATTGTATCTTCTTCGCCATTTAATCTAACAGCAAGCTTCTTCAAATTAAGAATGATCTCTGTAACATCTTCCTTTACTCCTGGGATTGTTGAAAATTCATGAAGTATACCATCGATTTTAATGGATGTCACTGCAGCTCCAGGCAAAGAACTTAGCAAAATTCTTCTTAAGCTGTTACCCAGTGTTGTACCATAGCCTCTTTCTAAAGGTTCTACGATAAACTTCCCGTAGTTTTTATCTTCTTCATTAGATATACATTCAATTTCTGGCTTTTCAATTTCAATCACTGCAAACCCTCCTTTCCTCGCTAAGTAACTTATCTAAAAGCTATTACTTAGAGTACAATTCAACGATTAAGTGTTCTGCGATTGGTGTGTCAATCTGTTCTCTTGTAGGGATAGATAGAACCTGTCCTTCAAGTTTGCTCACATCTACAGACATCCATGCAGGTACTGTAATTGTCATATCCTTAATCTCCTTGAATTTAGGAGAATTTGTGCTCTTTTCTTTAACAGCAACAACATCTCCAGCCTTTAATGCCATTGATGGAATTGTAGCCTTCTTGCCGTTTACTGTGAAATGTCCATGAACAACTAACTGTCTTGCTTCTTTTCTTGATGAAGCAAAACCTAGTCTGAACACAACGTTATCTAATCTAGTTTCTAACATGATAAGTAAGTTTTCACCAGCCTTACCCTGTTTTCTTACAGCCTTATCAAATAAGTTTCTGAACTGAGTTTCCTGAACTCCGTAGAATCTCTTAGCCTTCTGCTTTTCTCTTAGCTGTAGTCCATATTCAGAAATCTTCTTTCTGCCCTGTCCATGCTGTCCAGGAGGAAAATTTCTTTTTTCTAGTGCACATTTTTCGCTATAACATCTTTCGCCTTTTAAGAAAAGTTTCTGTCCTTCTCTTCTGCATAATCTGCAGTTTGCTTCTCTATATCTTGCCATATTATCTTTCTCCTCCTTTCAATTAGACTCTTCTCTTCTTTGGTGGTCTACATCCATTATGTGGAATTGGTGTAATATCCTTAATTAATGTAATGTTTAAACCTGCAGTCTGAAGAGCTCTGATAGCCGCTTCTCTACCGGAACCAGGACCCTTAACATATACTTCTACAGTCTTTAGTCCATGTTCCATAGCACCCTTTGCAGCTTCTTCTGCAGCCATCTGTGCAGCAAATGGTGTTGATTTTCTTGATCCCTTAAATCCAAGTGATCCCGCACTTGACCATGATAATGCATTTCCATCTAGGTCTGTAAGAGTTACAAGTGTATTGTTAAAGGTAGACTGAATGTGTGCTTGGCCTTTTTCAATATTTTTGCGCTCTTTTCTCTTTTTTCTTACTGCTTTTTTTACAGCTTTAGCCATTTTCTTCTACCTCCTTACTTCTTCTTTCTTCCTACAGTCTTCTTAGGACCTTTACGAGTTCTAGCGTTTGTCTTTGTTTTCTGACCTCTTACTGGAAGTCCTCTTCTATGTCTGATACCTCTGTAGCATCCAATTTCCATTAATCTCTTAATGTTTAGTGAAACTTCTCTTCTTAGGTCACCTTCTACATCATATTCAGCTTCAATGATGTGTCTAATTTTACCTGCATCTTCTTCTGAAAGATCCTTTACTCTAACGCTTGGATCAATTCCAGCTTTATCAAGTATAACTTTAGCTGTCTGTCTTCCAATACCGTAGATATAAGTTAAACCGATATCGATTCTTTTATCTCTAGGTAAGTCAACTCCGGCTATACGAGCCATATTTTCCTCCTGTTCCCATCTTCCGTCACGCAGCCTCTAGGGGCGTAATATAAACGGGATGTTCATATAATATAAATAACTTATAAATTAACTTAATTGATTAACCCTGTGTCTGCTTGTGCTTAGGATTTTCGCAAATTACCATTACTTTGCCTTTTCTCTTAATAACCTTGCACTTTTCACAGATTGGTTTTACGGAAGCTCTAACTTTCATCCTTGTTCCTCCATTCTGTTTTATAAAGCTGCTCTTACTTTTCTCTCCATGTTATTCTACCTCTTGTTAAGTCATATGGTGAAAGTTCAACCTTAACTTTATCTCCAGGCAGAATTCTAATGAAGTTCATTCTGATTTTTCCAGACACGTGAGCAAGCACTTCGTGTCCTGTTTCTAGTTTAACTACAAACATTGCATTTGGCTGTGCGTCAACAACAACGCCTTCAGCTTCAATTACGTCTTTTTTTGCCATTTTTACACCTCTCAGCTATAAAGTGAGCAGTTCAGGCTCACCATCAGTTATAACAACAGTATTTTCATAATGCGCTGCTAGCTTACCATCTACTGTTACTACTGTCCAATCATCCAAAAGAACATCGGTTTCATAATGACCCTGAGCTATCATAGGCTCAATGGCAAGAACCATACCTTCAGCAAGTCTTGGTCCTCTTCCTGGTTTACCAAAGTTTGGAATCTGTGGATCCTCATGCATGTCTCTTCCGATACCATGTCCAACATAATCACGAATTACTGAAAAACCTTCACCTTCCGCTTTCATTTGAATCGCATGAGAAACATCTGATAATCTTTTTCCAACTTTGCAAAATTCCATTCCGGCAAAAAAGCTATCTCTAGTAGCTTCAATTAAGTGTCTAGCTTCATCACTAATGGCACCTACACCATAAGTACGTGCTGCATCACTGGCATACCCATTAAATGTTGAACCAACGTCCACACTTACTATATCACCTTCTTTTAGGATTTTCTTTTTAGATGGAATGCCATGTACCACTTCTTCATTTACTGATACACAAGCACTTCCTGGAAATCCATAAAGACCTTTAAATGATGGAATCATCTTATGCTTTCTGATGAAGTTTTCTACAAACTGGTCAATATCCAAAGTAGAAATCCCAGGTTTAATGAAGTTTTCTAATTCTTTTAAAACTTGGCCTGTAACCTTGCCGGCTTCTCTCATTATGTCTATCTCTTGTTTTGACTTGATGATAATCATGATTACTCTCCTAGAATACCCACAATCTGAGCAAATAACTTTTCAAGACCGATTGAGCCATCCAAATGTGCAATGTTACCTAATTTATCATAGTAGTTAAGTAGAGGCTTAGTCTGCTTGTTATAAACCTCTATTCTATTTTCCACTGTACTTTCAGTATCGTCTGCTCTCTGCATTAGCTCTCCACCACATTTATCACAAATGCCTTCAATTTTTGGTGGCATGTTTGTTACGTGATAAGTTGCTCCGCAATTCTTGCAAACTCGTCTACCGATAAGTCTAGTCATAAGTTCCTCTTTAGGAACATCTATATCTAGTACATGGTCAATTTTCTTGCCATGTTCTCCTAAGAACGCGTCTAAAGCTACTGCCTGTTCAACTGTTCTTGGGAAACCATCTAGTAGGAAGCCATTTTTGCAATCATCTTCAGTCAGTCTGTCTGTTGCGATTTCAATTACCAAACTGTCTGGTACAAGTTCTCCTTTATCCATATATTCCTTAGCTTTTTTACCAAGTCTTGTACCTTCACTGATATTTTTTCTAAAAATATCTCCAGTAGATATATGAGGAATATTGTACTTTTCGATTATCTTTACCGCCTGAGTACCTTTACCAGCACCCGGAGGGCCTAATAAAATCAGATTCATATTTGCCTCCTTTTTACTTGAGGAAACCCTGGTAATTTCTCATTACCATTTGCTGCTCAAGTTGTTTCATACTATCAAGTGCAACACCAACAGCGATCAGTAATGATGTTCCTCCAAATGATACATCAAGTGGAGTAAGCTGTGCTACTATTGTAGGCAGTGTTGCTACTGCTGCAAGGAACAAAGCCCCTACAAAAGTAATTCTTGTCATAACTTTATTTAAATATTCTATAGTTGCATTTCCTGGTCTAATTCCTGGTATAAATCCACCATTAGCTTTCATCTGGTCTGCAACTTCAGCAGGATTAAAAGATACTGCTGTGTAGAAATAAGTAAAGAATATAATTAATAATACATTCAATACTGAGTATAGCCATACACCAGGTGATCCTGTAGGTGATAGCCATTTTTCAACCCACAAAGCAAAACTCGAATCGCTGCCTGTGAAGTATGTTATTGTCAATGGGAACTGCAATATTGATAATGCAAAGATTACTGGAATAACTCCTGCCTGGTTGATTTTTAGTGGAATGTGAGTAGACTGTCCGCCATACATTTTTCTTCCTACAACTCTCTTTGCATACTGTACAGGGATTCTTCTGTGTCCCTGCTGTATTTCAATAATACCAATAATTACTAAAATTGCAAATACGATGAAAATTGCAATTGTTACGTAACTAATAGTACCTTCCTGAATCTTTAACCAAACACCATGTAGTCCGCTTGGAACTCTAGCAATAATTCCGGCAAAGATTATTAGTGAAATACCATTTCCAATACCATTTTCATTTATCTGTTCACCTAGCCACATTAAGAATGCAGTACCAGCAGATAGAACTAAAACAATTACTGAAATTGAGAAAAAGTCCTGGCTGATTAACGCACTCTTGAACATTCCCAATGAAACACCAATCGCTTGGATGAAAGCAAGAACGATTGTAAGGTATCTTGTATATCTTGCAATTTTCTTTCTTCCTTCCAAACCTTCTTTAGCTAAGCTTTCCAACGATGGAAGAGCTATAGTCAACAGCTGTATAATGATTGATGCTGTGATATATGGGGTGATACTTAAAGCAAATATTGTCATATTTGCAAAAGCACCACCTGAAAATAGATTAAATAAATCGATTAACCCATTACCGCCATCGGCAAAAGTCTGATTAAGAATTTCTCTGTCAATGCCCGGCACTGGTATGTTAGATCCTATTCTGAAGACAATTAACATCAAAAATGTAAATATAATCTTTTTTCTAATATCGGGAATTTTCCACGCTTTAGTAAGTGTCTCCAGCGCTTTCATCTTAAATCACCTGCGCCTTTCCACCAGCTGCCTCAATTTTTTCTAAAGCAGACTTAGTGAATTTCTGAGCCTGTACTGTAAGTTCCTTTTCTAACTTTCCGTTTCCAAGAATCTTAACACCATCTTTAACCTGTTTTACCATTCCTACTTCGATTAATAGTTCAGGAGTAACAACAGTTCCATTGTCAAATCTATTTAATGCTTCAACATTAACGATTTCGAATTCTTTTGCCCAAATATTTGTGAATCCTCTCTTAGGAATTCTTCTGTATAGTGGCATCTGTCCACCTTCAAAACCAAGTCTGATTTTTCCACCTGATCTTGATTTCTGACCGTTCATACCTCTACCACCAGTCTTACCCTGTCCTGTAGCTGTACCACGACCTCTTCTTTTACGGTTTTTAGTTGCACCCTCAACCGCTCTAAGTTCATGAAGTTTCATCTTACGCGCACCTCCCTTATTTCTATAGTTCTTCTAAAGTAAGAAGATGCGGAACCTTATTTACAGCACCTCTAGTTACTTCGCTATCTACTAGTTCTACTGACTGGTGCATCTTTCTCAATCCTAAAGCTTCTACAACCTTTTTCTGTTTAGGAGAAGCTCCGATCAAGCTCTTAGTTAAAGTAATTTTTACCATTTTAGCCATCTTAACTCTCCTCCTATCCTAAGATTTCTTCCTTAGTTTTTCCTCTTAGCTTACTAACTTTGTCTAGAGTCATCATGTTCTTTAGACCTTCGATAGTAGCATAAGCCATGTTAGCTGTGTTATTTGAACCAATAGACTTAGCTCTGATATCTTTGATTCCTGCTAGTTCAAGTACTGTTCTTACAGATGAACCAGCGATAACACCTGTACCTTCAACAGCAGGCATTAATAATACTTTTCCTGCTCCGAATACTCCAACATTTCTATGTGGAATTGTTGTTCCTACTGTTGGAACATATATTAATTTTTTCTTAGCATCTTCTGTAGCTTTTCTTACTGCTTCAGGAATTTCCTGAGCTTTACCAAGACCAACGCCTACATGTCCTTCGCCGTCACCAACAACGATAGTAACGCTGAATCTCATATTTCTACCACCCTTAACTGTTTTAGCAACACGTCTAATGTTAACGATAGTTTCTTTTAAGTCTAGCTTGGATGCATCAATTGTATTTCTCATCCTTTACCTCCGTTAGAATTTTAGTCCAGCTTCACGTGCGCCTTCAGCTAATTCTTTAACTCTTCCGTGATATAAGAATCCACCTCTGTCGAAAGCAACGATTTCGATGCCTTTTTCTAGCGCTCTCTTAGCAATAACTTCTCCAACCTGCTTAGCAGCTTCCTTGTTTCCGCCGTTAGCGATTTCAAGTCCTTTTTCAAGAGTTGATGCTGCTACTAAAGTCACTCCATGTACGTCGTCAATGATCTGTGCAGAAATATTTTTGTTACTTCTGAATACACATAATCTAGGTCTTTCAGGAGTGCCATGAACATCTTTTCTAACTCTAGCGTGTCTAGCAACACGTCTTTCAGCTCTAGTATTTTTAGCCATGATTTTCTACTCCTTTCCTTAGTCGCCTTTAACTCCGGCTTTACCTTCTTTTCTACGTACCTTTTCTCCAGCGTATCTAATACCCTTGCCCTTGTAAGGTTCAGGTTTTCTCCAAGCTCTGATGTTAGCTGCATACTGTCCAACTAAAGCTTTATCGATACCCTTCACAGTAACTTCTGTTGCTGAAGTAGCTTCAGTAGTGATACCTTCTGGATCCTTCATTTCTACTGGATGAGAGAATCCTAAGCTTAATACAAGAGTGTCACCCTTCTTTTCAACTTTGTACCCTACACCGTTAAATTCTAACTTCTTTTCGTAACCTTCAGTTACACCTGTTACCATATTAGCGATAAGAGTTCTAGCAAGTCCATGCTGAGCTCTATCTTCTTTAACGTCAGATGGTCTTGATACTGTTACAATACCATCATTGATTTCTACTGTTAATCTGCTGCTAATCTGTTCCTGTAGTTCTCCCTTAGGTCCTTTAACAGTAACAACGTTACCATCAACCTTAACTTCTACACCAGCAGGAAGATTAACAGGTTTAACTCCTATTCTTGACATATCAATTTCCTCCTACTATCTACTACCATACATAACAGATTACTTCGCCACCAACTCCAAGTTTTCTTGCTTCCTTGTCGCTGATAACACCCTTAGATGTTGAAATAATAGCGATACCAAGACCTCCAAGTACTCTTGGTACATCACAAGCCTTAGCGTAAACTTTTAGACCTGGTTTTGAAATCTTCTTGATTCCGTTAATAACTTTTTCACCAGCTGGGCCATACTTCATTTCAACTTTGATGATGCCCTGCTTGTCATCTTCTATAACTTCAAATCCATTAATGTAGCCTTCTTCTAGTAGAATACCTGCGATTGACTTTTTAATATTTGATGCAGGGATTTCTACTGTTTTATGACCTACAGTATTGGCATTTCTGATTCTTGTTAGCATATCTGCTATTGGATCTGTCATTGTCATTACAGTTTGTCTCCTTCCTCTACCAGTTTTGCTCTTGCGAGCAACTTAGTAAATTAAAATAACTACCAGCTTGCTTTTTTAACTCCAGGAATTTCTCCCTTGTAAGCAAGTTCTCTAAAGCAAATACGGCAAATTCCATATTTCTTTAGAACAGAATGTGGTCTTCCACAAATTCTGCATCTTGTATAAGCCCTTGTAGAGTACTTAGGCTTTCTCTGCTGTTTTACTTTCAGAGCTTTCTTAGCCATATTTCCCTCCTATTTCTCAAATGGCATACCAAGAAGTCTTAATAGTTCAAGAGCTTCTTCGTCTGTCTTAGCTGTAGTTGTAAATACGATGTTCATACCTTTAACTAAATCAACCTGATCATAATTGATTTCAGGGAAGATAAGCTGTTCTTTGATACCCATTGAGTAGTTACCTCTACCATCAAATGAATTCTTGCTTACACCCTTAAAGTCTCTTACTCTTGGAAGAGCGATGTTAAAGAACTTGTCAGCAAATGTGTACATATTGTCGCCTCTTAGAGTAACTTTTGTACCAACTGGCATACCCTGTCTAACCTTGAAGTTCGCAATTGACTTCTTAGCTCTTGTGATTACAGGCTTCTGACCTGAAATGATGCCTAGTTCTTTTACTGCTGTTTCCATCAGTTTAGCGTTTTCCTTAGCTTCACCAAGACCGATGTTGATTGTAATTTTTTCTAGCTTTGGAACTTCCATAGCATTTTCGTAGTTGAACTTATCCATTAGTGCTTTATACACTTCATTTTTGTAAGTTTCTTTTAATCTAGCTGCCAAATCGTCTCCTCCTTTCCTTAGTCGATAATGTCGCCACTTTTCTTAGCAACTCTAACTTTTTTGTCACCGTCTTTTGTATAACCAACTCTTGTAGCTGCCTTAGCTTTTTCATCATAAAGCATTACATTTGAAACATGGATAGGACCTTCCTGGTGCTTGATTTCAGCTGCAGCAGTTCTAGTCTGTTTCTGATGCTTAGTCTGAATGTTGATTCCTTCAACGATTACTCTATCTTCTTTAGGCATAGCCTTGATAACTTCGCCTTTTTTACCTTTATCTTTACCGGCAATTACTACTACCGTATCACCTTTTTTAATTCGCATCCTGTTAGACCTCCTATAATACTTCTGGTGCCAATGACACAATCTTCATATAGTTCTTGTCTCTAAGCTCTCTAGCAACAGGTCCGAAGATACGTGTACCTACTGGGTTCTTATCTTCCTTTATGATTACTGCAGCATTCTGATCGAACTTAACGTAGCTTCCATCATCTCTTCTAGCGCCCTTCTTAGTTCTTACAACTACTGCCTTAACTACATCACCTTTTTTAACCATTCCGCCTGGAGAAGCTTCCTTTACGGCACAAACGATTACATCTCCGATATTCGCATATTTACGGCTAGTACCACCTAGAATACGGATACATAATAGTTCCTTCGCACCGGAGTTGTCAGCGACTTTTAATCTTGTTTCTGTCTGAATCATATTCGGTGCCTCCTTATTTAACCTTTTCTACGATGTTTACAAGTCTCCATCTCTTATCCTTTGATAGAGGTCTTGTTTCCATAATTCTAACTTTATCTCCGATATTACATTCGTTGTTTTCGTCGTGAGCCTTAACCTTCTTAGTTGTCTTTACAGCTTTACCATAAAGAGAATGTCTTACGAAGTCTTCTAGGGCAACTGTAACAGTCTTGTCCATTTTATCGCTTACAACGATGCCAACTCTTGTTTTTCTTCTATTTCTTTCAACTGTCATAATTACATCCTCCTTCCTTATTTAGCCTGCTTTTCTCTGATGATAGTCTTAACTCTAGCAATATCTCTTTTCATTTCTCTTAACTTGATCGGGTTTTCAAGCTGACCAGTTACATGCTGGAATCTTAGATTCATAAGATCCTTTTTAAGCTTTAACAGTTCAGCATTTAGTTCCACCTCAGACATTTCTCTGATTTTATTTAGTTCCATTATGCTTCACCACCCTTTACTTCTTCGCCTTTGATGACAAATTTACATTTTACAGGTAGTTTGTGAGATGCAAGTCTCATAGCTTCTCTTGCCTGAGCTTCCGTACATCCTTCCATTTCAAACATAACTCTGCCTGGCTTTACTACTGCTACCCAGTATTCTGGTGAACCTTTACCGGAACCCATTCTTACTTCAGCAGGTTTCTTAGTTACTGATTTATGTGGGAAAATCTTAATATAAACCTTTCCGCCTCTTTTGATAGATCTTGTCATTGCAACTCTGGCTGCTTCGATCTGATTTGAAGTTATCCAAGCTGGTTCTAAAGCAACTAATCCATATTCACCGTAAGTAACTTTGTTACCACGTGTTGCTTTACCAGTCATTCTGCCTCTGTGGACTCTTCTACGTTTAACGCGCTTTGGCATTAACATGGCTAGTATCCTCCTTTTTTAGTCTATTCTTCAGTTGTTTCAACTGCTTCTACTTCAACCTGTGGAGCCTCTACTGCTGGCTCTGCTTCAACCTTTGGAGTATTTCTTACTCTTGGGTTTACTGCCTTTGGAAGTTCAGGCTTGCTATCTCTAGAATTTCTTCTAGGTCTTCTTTCGCCATCTCTTCTTCTATTGTTCTTTCTTCTGTCGTTCTTTCTACCTTCGTTTTTTTCTTCACGAACTACGCTCTGTAGTCCTTTATCAAGAATTTCACCGTGGTTAATCCAAACCTTAACACCAATCTTACCATATGTAGTATCTGCTTCTGCAAAACCATAATCGATGTCAGCTCTTAGTGTATGTAGAGGAACGTTTCCTTCGCTGTAAGATTCGCTTCTAGCGATTTCTGCTCCGCCAAGTCTTCCAGATACAAGTACCTTGATACCCTTTGCGTTAGCTTTCATTGTTCTGCCGATTGCCTGTTTCATAGCTCTTCTGAAAGCAACTCTTCTTTCTAAAGCCTGAGCAATACTTTCTGCAGATAGCTGAGCGTCAAGTTCAGCTCTTCTTACTTCTTTAATATCGATATCGATTGCTTTACCTGTTAACTTAACTAAGTCTTTCTTTAGCTGATCAATACCATCACCAGCTCTACCGATAACCATTCCTGGTCTACCTGTAGCGATGATAACCTTAATTTTATTTTCTTCTGGTCTTTCAATAACTACTTTTGAAACCCCAGCAGCATATAGTTTTTTCTTTACAAATTCTCTAACTTTGTTATCTTCTACTAAGTAATCTGCAAAGTTATTTTTATCTGCGTACCATTTAGAGCCCCAGTCTTTAATGACTCCTACTCTTAGACCGTGTGGACTTACTTTCTGACCCATTTACTGAACCTCCTTTTCTGCATTTCTTTCCTTTAGAGTTACGCCAATGTGGCTGCTTCTCTTTAGGATGATTGATGCTCTACCCTGAGATCCTGCTCTCCATCTCTTCATTGTAGGGCCCTGATTTGCATAAATTTCTGCAACATATAAATCATCCACGTTCATATCAAAGTTGTTTTCTGCATTAGCTGCAGCAGATCTAACAACTTTTTCAACTAATTCAGCACCCTTACCAGGTGTGAATCTTAGGATTGTTAATGCCTCTGCCAAATCCTTTCCTCTTACTAAATCAGTAACAGGCTTAAGCTTGATAGGAGACATTCTCACGTATTTTGCAACTGCTTTTGCTTCCATTTTCCTATCTCCTTTACTTACTTAGATTTCTTATCTGCGGCATGTCCTCTGTAAGATCTAGTTGGAGCAAATTCTCCAAGTCTGTGTCCTACCATATCTTCTGTGATATATACAGGAACATGTTTTCTGCCGTCATGTACTGCTATAGTATGACCAACCATCTGTGGGAAAATTGTAGATGGTCTTGACCATGTCTTAATAACCTTCTTTTCGTTTGCTGCATTCATTTCTTCAATCGCTTTAAGCAATTTAGCATTTACGAAAGGGCCCTTCTTAAGTGATCTACCCATTTGTTATTGCTCCTTCCTTTATTTTTCGCCTCTGCGTTTAACAATGTACTTGTTAGATTCTTTGTTCTTCTTTCTTGTCTTGTAACCAAGAGCTGGTTTACCCCAAGGTGTAACTGGACTAACTCTACCGATTCCAGCCTTACCTTCACCACCACCGTGTGGATGGTCGTTAGGGTTCATTACAGAACCTCTTACTGTAGGTCTGATACCCATATGTCTCTTTCTACCAGCTTTACCAATGTTGATATTAGCATGATCTGAGTTACCAACTTCACCAACAGTAGCTCTACATTCGATTCTAACTTTTCTAACTTCTCCGGATGGTAGTCTCACCTGAGCATACTTACCTTCCTTAGCCATTAGCTGAGCACCATTACCAGCTGATCTTACCATCTGAGCTCCCTTTCCAGGCTTTAATTCAACGTTGTGAATCATAGTACCCACCGGAATGTTAGCTAGTGGTAAAGCGTTACCAACTTTGATGTCTGCTTCTGGTCCTGAAACGATTACAGTTCCAACTGTTAAACCTTCTGGAGCAATGATATATCTCTTTTCACCATCAGCGTAAACAACTAATGCGATGTTTGCACTTCTGTTTGGATCGTATTCTATAGTTGATACTTTTCCTGGTATTCCGTCCTTATCCCTCTTAAAGTCGATAATTCTGTACTTAGGTCTGTAGCCGCCACCTCTGTGTCTTACAGTGATCTTACCTCTAGAGTTTCTTCCAGAGTTCTTCTTAAGAGTAACTGTTAATGACTTCTCCGGTGTGCTTCTTGTAATTTCTTCAAAAGTTGAAGTTGTCATTCCTCTTAAACCAGGAGTAGTTGGATTGTATTTTTTAATTCCCATTGTGTCCTACCTCCTATTATAGACCTTGGAAGAATTCGATTTCCTTACTATCAGCAGTAAGAGTTACGATTGCTTTCTTAGAAGCTGCTGTGTAACCAGCATTTCTTCCCATTCTCTTTAACTTACCATTAACATTCATAATGTTAACCTTTTCAACATCTACGTCGAAGATCTCTTCAACAGCGTGTTTTACTTCAGTCTTGTTTGCATCAACTGCAACCTTGAAAGTATATTTTTTAACCTGTGCATCTTCCATGGATTTTTCTGTGATTACAGGCTTAAGTATAACGTCGTATGGTGTTCTCATTATGAATACACCTCCTCAATCTTCTTAATAGCTTCTGTAGTAACAATGAAGTTTTCGTGGTTGATGATTTCGTAAACGTTCATTGTGCTTACTAATGCAGTTCTAACTCCTGGGATGTTAGCAGCTGATCTTACAACGTTTTCGTCTTTTTCTGCTGTAACGATAAGAGCTTTTCTACCTGCTTTTACGTTTTCAAGAACCTTAACCATTTCTTTAGTCTTAGGTGCTTCAAACTTTAATTCGTCTAAAACGATGATTTCTTTTTCAAGAACCTTTGAAGATAAAGCTGATAGCATTGCTAATCTTCTAACCTTCTTAGGTAATGTATATCTGTAGCTTCTTGGCTTTGGTGCAAATGCAACACCGCCTCCTACCTGAGTTGGGTCAGTTGTAGAACCCTGTCTGTGACGACCAGTACCCTTCTGTCTGAACGGCTTTCTTCCGCCGCCTCTAACATCTCCTCTAGTCTTTGCTGACTGAGTACCCTGTCTCTGGTTAGCTAAATAATTCTTTACTACTGCATGTACTGCGTTCTGATTAGGTTCAATTCCGAATACCGCATCGCTTAATTCGATTGTTCCAGCTTCAGTTCCAGCCATGTTTAGTACTTTTACTTCTGCCATTATTCTTCCTCCTTCCTGAAGTTATCTTACTTGTTCTGGCATTTGATTGCCGGACGTACTTTTACTAAGCTGCCTTTGCCGCCAGGAATAGCACCCTTAACAAGTAACAAGTTTCTGTCTGCAATAACTTTCACTAGATCGATGTTCTGTACTGTTACAGTTTCACGACCCATTCTACCTGGACCAGCATTTCCCTTGAAAACTCTTCCTGGGTAAGATGCTCCAGCTAGAGCGCCTGGAAGTCTCTTGTGCTTAGAACCATGGCTCATAGGACCTCTGTGGTGTCCATGTCTCTTGATGTTACCCTGTGTTCCTTTACCTTTAGATACGCCAGTTACATCAACTTTGATACCTTCTTCTAAAGCTTCAACAGTGATAACCTGTCCTACTTCGTAAGCTTCGCCTTCTTCAACTCTGAATTCAGCTAGGTGCTTTTTAACTTCAACGCCAGCCTTTTCAAAGTGACCTGTCATAGGCTTGTTTACTCTGTGAGCTTTTGTGTCGCCGTATGCAACCTGTACTGCATTGTATCCGTCAGTCTCAACAGTCTTAACCTGAGTTACTACTTCTGGACCAGCTTCTACAACAGTAACTGGGATTACTACGCCTTCTTCAGTGAAAATCTGAGTCATTCCGATTTTCTTTCCTAATAGTGTAATCATATTTTCCTCCTAATTCTTACAGCGGATTAATACCCTTGTGGTACCAATCATACTAAGTGAGCAAAATTGCCCTGATTTCTTATAATTTGATTTCGATATCTACGCCAGCTGGAAGTTCTAACTTAGTTAGAGCATCTGTTGTCTTAGCTGTTGCTGCAGAAATATCGATCAATCTTTTATGAGTTCTCTGTTCGAACTGCTCTCTGCTGTCCTTATATTTGTGAACCGCTCTTAAGATTGTAATTACTTCTTTTTCAGTTGGCAATGGAATTGGACCAGAAACATCTGCGCCTGTTTTCTTTGCTGTTTCTACAATCTTTGCCGCGCTCTGATCAAGAAGTGCGTGATCATAAGCCTTTAGCTTGATTCTGATTTTCTGTAATTCGCTCATTTTTTCCTCCTAAATTTTTGTACTGTTTTCGCTATTCTCCGTACAAGGGGTTCTATGCCCGCTTTTTCAACGTGTACAGGATTTTTGCTTGCTAGTACACGACTCCGTGTGTTTCCCGTACCAACACACAAAATAAAGCCGGCGAATCCCTTCGCCCTTGTCAAGCAAGGACAATTCTCCATGGAAATTACCTGATAGCTCAGCAACTTTCCACTTCTTTGCCTTTTGCAAGCTTTTTAAGTATACATTATAGTCAATTAAAAATCAAGTACTTTTTTAAAAAAAATTTTCTATTTTTGTAATTTTTTCAAACTATAAAACCCACTGTTTTCAACGTGTATGCAGCATGCACTCTACACACTCTTCCACGCGTATCCTTTTTTATTTAAATTTAATTAAATAAAAATAAAACTTTTTCGCATTTATTGCAAAAAAGTTTTATAAATTTTATACAAATACACTGCCACCTATAAATTCCCTTAAGATTGAATTATTTGCAACGATGCTATCATCCTCAAATACATCAAAAAAACTTAAAAAGTCCAGTAAGCGTTTAGCTTCTCCGTACTCAGGCTCCTCTTTTTTGATTTCCATCAAAAGCGGTTCCGCATATTTCTTTAAAATGGAAACTTCATAGATATGAACAGAGTTAAAAAAAGCATCCGCCATACCGTTATAAGGAAATATATTTTTCTCTTCTCCAGTTCTTACCTTAGGCCAATCATTAATTGTTCCCTTAGCATCTTTACCTCTATATTTGTAATCTCTGACTATACGTCTTAGCATACGTTCATCTGTAGTAGGGACCCTATTATGTCTATCTATGTTTAATCCAGTTAGTGGACTTATATATATCTTATATTTTTCCTTATCATCAATTTCACTAGTTAACTGGTCATTTAATGCATGAATACCTTCAATAACAATCGGCTGATCCTTATCTATTTTTGTAATTCTGTTTCCAAATATCTTTATTCCAGATAAAAAGTCAAACTCTGGTAAATCGACTTCCTCTCCTATAAGCAACCTATTCATATTGTCTTCAAATAATTTTATATCTACTGCTTCTAAATTCTCATAATTTTTTTCTCCGTTTTCATCAATAGGAGTATCCTCTCGATTTAAAAAGTAATCATCTGTCCCTAAATAAAGTGGATTTTTTCCATTAACTTTAAGTTGAATACATAATCTTCGTGCAAAAGTTGTTTTTCCTGAAGACGAAGGACCTGCTATAAGTATAATTCTCTTATTTCTTTCTGTAATATCCCTAGCAATCTCTACAATCTTTTGCTCGTGCAAAGCTTCACTTAACTGTATAACTTCTCTCATATCACCTGCTTTTATTTTTTCATTTAAATCGCTAACAAACTCTATTTTTAGTAAGCGTTGCCACTTAGCAGTTTCAGAAAATGCTTCATACAGCTTCTTTTCATCTTTATATTTCGGAATAACTGATGGGTTTGTTTGATGTGGATATCTCAGTAATACTCCATTTTTATATTTAAGTATTTCAAACTTATCTATATAACCTGTAGAAGGTACCATAACATCATAAAAAAAATCATAATAACCATCTAGTTCAAAAACCGTAATATCAGAAGTTGATGCCCTTTCTTGAAGCATCTTCTTTTTATCATACATTTTATTTTTTTCTAAAAAGGATATTACCTCATCAGCATCAACTTTATGTTTATTTATTGGAAGATTTAATTCAACAAGTTCTCTCATACGCATATCTATAGATTTTAATATATCCTCATCAATTGAGTTTTGACCACCATTAATTTCAGTATAAAGACCCTTATTCAAAGAGTTATTAATATCAACCTGAACATTGCCAAGAACATCCCAAATAGCTTTTACATATATAAGAGTAACACCATGCTGATAAACCAAATTGGCATGTTGTGTTCTCATGTCCATAAGTTCAACTCTATCTCCATTTGATACTTTAGTATTAAGTGGATACACTTCATTGTTAATCTTACCTATAATAACTTCATATTTTAACTTATCTTTAAAATTTTTAGCTATATCTTCCATGGTAGTTTTTTCAACAACTTCTACTTCATTAAATTCATCATTTATATCTAGTTTTAATAATATTTTCATATATTTTTCTCCCTTTCTTCATTTCATTAAGTATAACACAGCGGAGGATGGCTAACAATATAACCATCCTCCGCTATAGTTTAGAAATGCATTTGGAGTTTAGAATTTTTCGTTTTCAAGAATATCTTTTAAAGATTTCATCTCATCAGGATGAAGAGTTATACCTCTTGACATATGCTTATGTTCAGGATCCCAATCTCTTAAGTCATACTTAGCTGGGGAATTGTTCCAAGCGACTAAATTAAGTTCCTTCTTCCATCCTGATGAATAATTAGCGAGCACACCGATATGTCTTTTTATTTCAAAGACAATCTCATTTCTTTCTTTTTCATTTAAGGCCATCTACGTTTCTCCTTTCTTTCATATTTGGGGATATCTAAATTTTACAATATATGGTAATTAATGTCAATTATTTTTTGTAATTATTTTCCATTTCATTTAAATTATGTACATAAAAAAGGTGGCTTCGCCACGTTTGTGTGACTCATGATTTTTTGGTGAGTC
>SAMEA3387475__coassemble_1656_pt1 | contig 18502 bp, 15 predicted proteins | sample SAMEA3387475__metabat2_high_PE_008 | metagenome-assembled genome bin SAMEA3387475 (sample SAMEA3387475) | Felis catus | biome: Faeces | place: United Kingdom | collected 2012
GTGCAGGCTATTGGAAGAAAGTTTACTTTGTATAGAGAATCAAAAGATAATAAAAAAATAGAATTATAAGGTTATGATTAGAAATATTTTACTTAAAATAAAATATGATGGGACAAATTTTAGTGGTTGGCAAAGACAACCAAATGTGCCAACTGTTCAAGGTGAGGTAGAAAGGGTGCTTAGCATCCTTTGTGCCGATGATATTCAGATTAACGGTACAAGTAGAACTGATGCAGGAGTACACGCCTTCGGACAGCAGGCTAGCTTTTTAGGAGAATTTGCCATTCCTACTGAAAATATTATGAGGGCTGCAAATAATTTGCTTGATCCTGCTGTACAGATTATTGAAGTTACACAGGTGCCTTTAGGATTTCATGCAAGATTTGATTGTAAGGGCAAAACATATAGATACAAGATACACAACGGCAGAGAGAAAAATCCATTTTTAAGAAATTATTGCTACTTTGTAGATAGAGAGCTTGATTTTGAAGCTATGCAAAAAGCTGCTAAGCATATAGTAGGAACTCATGATTTTAAGTGTTTTGAGGCAGCAGGCGGCCAGGAACGTGAAACTACTGTAAGGACTATAACAGAGCTTAAGTTAAGCTGTAGCGACTCGGTGAATATCGCAAGATGTGGCAAAGAAGAGTCCATTGATAAAATAGGAAGCCAAATGGATGAAAATTTTATCGGTGGTGAAGATTTTACTATCAAAGATGAAAAGTGGTTTGCACCAAGAGATATGTATATTGAAATTACAGGCGATGGATTTTTATATAACATGGTGAGAATAATCACTGGAACTCTTGTAGATGTGGGTCTTGGCAAGATTAAGCCAGATGAGATTAAGGAAATTATAGAAAGCCAAGACAGACAGAGGGCTGGTCACACAGCACCTCCGCAGGGATTGTATTTACAGGAAATTTATTATTAAGAAATTGGGGTGAGAATATGAATAGACCAAGCTGGGATGAATATTTTATGCAGATGGCAGAGCTTACTGCTAAAAGATCAACATGCCTAAGAAGACAGGTTGGAGCAATTATAGTAAAGGATAAGCATATAATTGCAACAGGTTACAATGGAGCACCAAAAGGACTGCCACATTGTGAAGAGCTAGGTGGCTGTTATAGAGAAAAGCTTGGAATCCCTTCAGGAGAAAGACACGAGCTTTGTAGAGCACTTCATGCGGAACAAAATGCGATTATACAGGCAGCAACTTTGGGCCAAAGTATTGAGGGAGCAACAATTTATGTTACTCATCAGCCATGTATTATCTGTGCAAAGATGATTATTAATGCAGGTATTGGCAGAATTGTGGTTAGAAATGGGTATCCAGACAAAATGTCTGAGGACATGGTTAAGGAAGCCAACCTAGAAATTGAAATGTTAAATAAGGATTAATTAATACTAAAAAGAGGCGAATTATGTTGAATAATGATACAAGGGTAGCACTTATAGGCATTATCGTTGATAGTATAAATGTTGATGATGTGGCCATTGATAGACTCAATGGCTTACTTCATGAGTACAGCAAATATATTGTAGGCAGGATGGGAGTGCCTTATACTAAGAAAAAAATATCGATTATAAGTGTGGCAATTGATGCTCCAAATGATATTATAAGTGCCTTATCGGGAAAATTAGGAGCTATTGATGGTGTTAGCACCAAGACAGTTTATTCTAAGGCTTAGTTGTATTTGTGAATAATAAGGAGAAAACTATGAAGAGTTTAAAAAAGATGGGAGCTTTTGCTTTATCTCTGATGCTTTGTGTTAGCATGCTTGTTTCATGTGGCGGCGATGATAAAAAAAGCGAAGAAGCTACAAAAGAAGCTAGCTTAAGTGGCAATGTTAAAATTGTTGCTGCAAAAGGAGTACCAAGTGATATAGTATCAAAGCTTCCTGGTGATTATAAGGTATCTAAAGTAGATGATACTGTTGATGTTAAAGAAGCCGTAGTAGATGGAGAGTTTGATTTTGCTGTATTAACTCCAATTGAAGCTGCTAAATTATATAATCAAAAGGATAATTTTAGAGCGGTTACTACTGTTTCACTGGGACAGTGGAAGCTAGATGCTACAGGCTATGGGGGCGAAGAAGATCCTACACTGGCTTATCTAAGTGGCAAAAGAATTTATGCATTAGATGAAGAAGATGAAATGGATGAGGAAGAAAAATCAGAGCAAGAAGAATCTAAAGCAGTAGCAGAAGGCGAAGAGGCTGAGGAGGCTTCTGATGCTGAGGAAATTGAGATGGAAGAACCTCTTGAAATGAGTGAAGAAGTCTTAAGAGCTTTAATGAATGCAAATGGCAGAACATTATACAGTAATAATTTAGATTGGCAGGAAAAGGATGCTCTTAAGGATATAGCGACTGCAAGCCCAGTACGTATACTAGCTGATAATGCTACATTAGATGCAATTGAAAAAGATAATAAGGACTTAAAAGAATTATTTGATTTAAACTCACTATGGCAGGAAAACTTTAAAAGTGATATACCTGGATATATTTTGATAGTGAATAAGGATTTTATTTCAAAGAGAGGAGATGAAATCCAGGTTGTGTTAGATGATATGGCAGATAGTCTAGAGGAAGCGCAAAAGACAACAAAAGCAAAACTTGTTTGCTATAATAATAGTAATAGAGGTATAAGCTTAATTAAAAAATTCAATAAAGTTATGCAGGAGCATAATAATAATGCAATCGGAGGAGAAGTGCCATCCGACTATTATTACACTAAATAAACCTAAGCTAAATTTAGTTTAGGGGAAAGGAAAATGAGATGTGCGGAATTGTTGGATTTATTGATAACAGAAATAAGGAAGAAAAAACTGAAATCCTTCATAATATGATGGAGAGAATTCACCATAGAGGTCCTAATAGTGGTGGAACATTTATTGGTAAGCGTGCAGCTATCGGTTTTAGGCGATTAAGTATAATTGACCTTGAAGGTGGTAGCCAGCCACTATATAACGAAACAGGAAATTTAGTACTAACATTTAATGGTGAAATTTATAACTATAAGGAAATTAGAGAAGATCTTATAGCTAAAGGACATATATTTAAGACTAATACTGACTCTGAAGTTATAGTTCATGGTTATGAAGAGTATGGCAAGGATGTAGTAAAAAAGTTTAGAGGAATGTTTGGTTTTATTATTTGGGATATTGAGAAGCGTGAACTATTTGGTGCTCGTGATATGTTTGGAATAAAACCATTTTACTATATGAATAATGGTGATGCATTTTTATACGGTTCTGAAATTAAGAGCTTTATAGAGCATCCTTCATTTAAAAAGGAATTAAATAAAGATGCACTTAAGTCTTACATGACATTTGGATATGGTGCAAGTGAAGAAACATTTTTTAAGGGAGTATATAAGCTAAGACCAGGTCATTATTTTACATGGAAGGATGGCCAGATGGATATTGAAAGATATGCGAGTATAAACTTCGCTCCTGATACCTTAAAGGATATGAAGGCTTCTTTAAAGGAAATTAATGATATTATGGATAATTCGGTTAATTTTCATGCAGGTGCTGATGTAGGTGTTGGTTCATTTTTATCAGGACGTATAGATTCGGCTTATATTACAAAGGATCTTAAGCCTGCTATGACTTTTACAGTTGCTTATGAGGGTGGAGATTTAGAAGCGATAGAGCATGCTAAAGAGTATTCAAAAATTTTAGGTGCTGAAAATATAAGCAGAGTTATTACTGCAGAGGAATTTTTTGATATTATGGAAACAATACAGTATCACTGTGATGAGCCTTATGGAGATCCATCTGCTGTATCAAATTACTGCTTATCAATGCTTGCAAAGGGGCATGTAACAGTAGTTTTATCAGGCGAAGGTGCTGATGAGGTATTTGCAGGATATGATGAGTATCTTGAGGGATATAAAAATAACAAGCCTGTAGAGCAATGGTACTTTGGGCATCAATGTGTTTTTGATGACTTAGAGGCTAATACAGTTTTAACAGATTTATATAAGAATGGAACTACTGCTTTTGAAATCGCTAAAAAGTATTATGACGAAGTCAAAGATCTTGATAATGTTTCTAAGCAACAGTATCTTGATATTGTTTTAAGACTTCCAAACGATGTGCTTCTTAAGGCTGATAAAATGGCTAATGCACATTGTATTGAAGGTCGTAATCCGTTTTTAGATAAAGAAGTTATAAAAGTATGTGAGTCTCTTCCTGAGGTATGTAAAATAAATGGCGAAAGTACTAAATATGCTTTAAGAGTTGCATCTGAAGAAATTATTTCAGAAAACTTAGAGCATAAGCCAAAAAATAAATTTTCTGTACCATTTGGTACTTGGCTAAAGGAAGAAAAATGGTATCTAAAAGTTAAGGAATTTTTTAGTGAAGAGTTTGTGTCAGAGTTTTTTAAAACAGATGCCATAATAGATCTTTTAGATGATCACTTTAAAGGCAATGCAGATAATGGAGAAAAGATTTATTTAATCTATGCATTTTTAGTTTGGTATAAGGTTTTCTTTATCTTGGATAAGTAAATATGTGGATATATCAGGGAGCATCTCGTGTTGAGGTGCTTCTTTTTAGTTGGTTTTTGTTGATTTAGGTTGGTTGGATCAGACTGGACTTGATTGGACTTAACTGTGGCTAGAGCAAGGAGTAGCTTTACAGGACAGGCCGCTTAGACCAACTGTAGAGGCGGCCGTTGTTGTGGCATAAAAAAAACATCTCACTTGGAGATGCCTTTTTATTACATTGGAAATACAAATATATTGCTTTTCCATTGCAATAACAAAAATCTAAAATTTTTGTTGTTTTTGATGTTTATTAGTTGATGGATTTAATTTATGCCCTGAGAGTTGACCACTCGGCTATACACATATAGCGTGCTTGGCCCATGGGCTCCCTATATGGCGAATAATTAAAACTCTTTATTAGTTTGGCCATTGTCTTACTGACTAAAACTAGCTTCGTTAGCAATGACAATGTCTAATTTAACATATTTGATAAAATAATGCAACACTTGATTGTTAAAAAAATATTAATCAATATAAAGTCAATATAAAGACTTAGATAAATATATTACCATCAGCAAGGATAACACCAGTGCCACCAACCTTAATTTTAAGTTGGCCATCAACTTTTTGAAGCTTGCCTAAAATGCGGCTTGGACGATTCATATCTTCACCTTGAATAAAAGAAAACTCAGCGTTATCACTTATAATCCCTTCTTGATTTAAGTAATAAGCTAAAGCTCCACTAGCAGTACCTGTAGCAGCTTCTTCATCAATACCAAATAATGGTGCAAAGTTGCGTGTGTGTGCTGTAGCATCATCAGAGCCTAAAGCAAAAGCATGAACACCTGTTACATTGTATCTTTTGCTAAGATCAGAAAGCTGAGGCATGTTAGGTGCGATAAGTGATAGTGTTTTTAGATCCATAACTGGAAGCATGATATCTGGCAGACCAGTTGATATAATCTTTGGAAAAAGTTCACCTAGGATATTTTCAGTTTTTTCAACTATGACCTGTTCATGTTTAATACCCATAATAGAGTAAATCTCCTCAAGAGCTTCAGGAGTTGTAATATCACTAATATGCTCAGGTGTAGACATTTCCATCATAATAGTTTTATCGTCTATATCGATAGTTAAATCGCCGGCAAGTGTTTTGTTCAAATATTGTTTACCAGACTCAACAAGGCCTTCTTTTATAAGAGCTGTAAAAGAAGCTATAGTTGCATGACCACAAAGATCAACTTCATCTGTCGGTGTAAAATAACGGATATTAAATGTATCGTCATCAAGTATTCTGATAAATGCAGTTTCTGAATATCTAAGCTCAGCAGCAGTTTTAATCATAGTATCCTTTTCGGGAAAATCTTGATTTTTATCAAGTATTACTATGCCAGCAGGATTGCCTCCAAAAGCTACTGAGGAAAATGCGTCTACTATATAAAATTTCATTTTTTTACCTCCATATCGCAATAGTATATCATTATATTGATAATTTTAGCAACCACTGATAAAATAATTAGATATGGAAAACAAATTTAACCTAGTGGAGGGGGAAACAAAAGCATGTTAAAGGATATAAAAAATTTAATAGCAGGTATACTTGTGGGAGTGTCAAATGCCATTCCGGGTGTAAGTGGTGGAACTATGGCAGTAATCTTGGATATTTATGATAAGATATTAGAGGCTGTAAGCATTAAACACTGGAAAGAGCATAAAAGATTTTTGCTTGTGTTTGGTATTGGGGCAATTCTTGGAATAGTAGGGCTCAGCAATATTATAGTGCCTCTTAGAGAACATTATCCGATTGCACTTGGATTTTCATTTATGGGACTAATTATAGGTAGCCTTCCATTAATCTATAGGCATGCTATGGGAGTTGATGGCAAACCAAAGCCTTATAATATAATCTTAGCTATATTTACTTTTTTTATTATGGTGGCTATGAGCATGGTAGATAAAGGTGAAATTGCCAATAAGACTTTAGCAGACATAGGAGGAATGAACATACAGTTTGCATTTATGCTTTTTGTTACTTCTGCAATTGCGGCTATTGCAATGATTATTCCAGGTATTAGCGGCTCTTTAGTAATGCTACTTCTTGGGACATACACTATGGTTATTGAGGGTATTGCAACTATGGAGTTTTCAGTTTTAATTCCAGTTGGCATAGGTGTGCTTTTAGGACTTGGAATTGGTATAAAGGGAATAAAGCGTGCGTTATATTTATTTCCGCAGGCGATGTACTTTGCTATTTTAGGTTTGGTTGCAGGATCACTATGGCCAGTATATCCTGGTTGGCAAGCAAATACACAAGGAATGGTATCAATCGTTTGCCTAATAGCATTTGCGATAATTTCATATGTATCATCAAGAAGTGAAGGAAAGTAATTTATCTATATCTACACTAATTATCTATAGATATTTATAATACAGATTGCATTTGTATTGCTTATTTTAATCACATGAAGTATAATTTATACGTTAATTGGTTTATAATTTGAGTAGTACCCAAAAGGAGTACTAAGTAATATATAAAAGGAGCATTTTATTATGGAAAGATTAATCGGAACAGTATCTCGTGGTTTGAGAGCCCCTATTATTAGAGAGGGAGATGATCTAGAAAAAATTATTACTGATGTTGTACTAGAAGCAGAAAAAGCAGGCGAATTTACTATACAGGATAAGGATGTTTTGGGTATTACAGAATCAATCGTAGCAAGAGTACAGGGCAACTATGCTACTGTAGATCAGATTGCTGACGATGTTAGAGCTAAGTTTAACGGTGAAGAGGTTGGTGTAATTTTCCCAATCTTAAGCAGAAATAGATTTGCTATTTGTTTAAGAGGTATTGCAAGAGGCGTTAAGAAAGTTGTACTAATGCTAAGTTATCCAAGTGATGAAGTTGGTAACCATCTATTAGATATCGAACTACTTGATGAGGCTGGTATCAATCCATATAGCGATATCTTAAGCGAAGAGCAGTTTGAAAAAGCTTTTGGTAAGTCTAAGCATCCATTCACAGGTATGGATTATGTTTCTTACTACAAGAGTATTATCGAAGAAGAAGGTGCAGAAGCAGAAATTATTTTCGCTAACAGCCCTAAGGCAATTTTAAACTATACTAAAAATGTTTTAAGTTGTGATATTCACACTAGAGTTAGAACTAAGAAGCTTCTTAAGGAAGGCGGTGCTGAAATCGTTTTCGGTCTAGATGAAATCTTAACTGAAAGTATTAACGGTAGCGGATACAATAAGAAGTATGGTCTTCTTGGTTCAAACAAGGCTACAGAAGAAACTATCAAGTTATTCCCAAATGACTGTACTGATTTCGTTTACAAAATCCAGGAGAATGTTAAAGCTGCTACTGGCAAAACTATCGAAGTTATGGTTTACGGAGATGGTGCGTTTAAGGATCCAGTAGGAAAAATCTGGGAACTTGCTGACCCAGTTGTATCACCTGGTTATACTTCAGGTCTTGAAGGAACTCCAAATGAAGTTAAGCTAAAGTACTTAGCTGACAATGATTTTGCTGATTTAAGCGGTGATGAACTAAAAGCAGCTATCTCTGAATATATTAAAAACAAGGATGAAAACTTAGGTGACAGCATGGTTGCTCAGGGTACAACTCCAAGAAGACTAACTGACCTTATTGGATCTTTATGTGACCTAACTTCAGGTTCAGGAGACAAGGGAACACCGATTATTTATATCCAGGGATACTTTGATAACTATACTAAATAATTGATTAAATTTATATATTAAGAAAACAACTACCTTTATCTTTGCACTGCAGAGGTAAAGGTAGTTTTTCTTTTTGGCGTGCCATCAAGATGGATGGGCCACCAGCTTGGTAGTGGGGCTTTGGCTGCTACGCCGCTACGTCAGTTGCTACGTCGCTATGTCGCTAGGGCTCCGCTTGAGGCTGCTAAGCCGCTACGTCGCTAGAACTCTGCTTGGCTGCTAAGCCGCACTATTTTTATAAATATAAAATTAATAGTGCTACTAAAGCGTGCATAAGTCACTAAATTTATAATTATAAAAATAATTTGTCCTATAAATTTTATTGCGACAGGTTGAGGTATTAGTTGGTAGTACAAAAATTTTGAAAGCATACAGTGTTAGTGCGGTGAAATCTTTGGGAAAATACTAAAAAATGAGAAATAAGCATTTTTTGTACTGTGGCTATTGATGAAGCATATGTGAGTCTTTGGGAAATAGTACAATAAAAGAAAGAATAAGTGTTATTAGTGCGAGCAGTAATAACTAAAAGATACTAAAAAATATAAAATAGTAAAAAATAGTCCCATAGCTCCTACAGACACATATCGTAAATAGCATAAAAAATTTCTATAGAAGGAGTAAAATATTTCAAAAAAGACTGGAAATATATGTAAGAAGATGTTATAATTAATTAACGAATTACAAATTATACCATTTGAGGCAATATATGAAAGATACAATTATAACTATGAACAATGAAAGCATCAAAAAAGTTTTGTACTCTCTAAAGGAACGATATATTAATAAAAAAATAGAGTTAGAAAATGAATTAAAAGTGATGCCCAAAGAAAACTTAGAAATTTCAAATGGAAAAAATAGAATATATAGAAGTTACTATAAGGGTACGCAAAAGAAAATATGTTCTAAAAAAACTTTGATTACTAAGCTGTGTAGAAAATATAGAATAAAGGAAGAATTGAAGCATATAAATGAAATCTGTACAGCTATTAACACGATTATATTTGAGCAACAATTTGAATTTATAGAAGAAGCTAAAAAACACATGCGTAAAAATTTTCAATTGATGGAAGATGAACAATTTGAACCTAACTATAAGAAGGCTTTAGATTGGGAAAATACTAACACTAAAGAAAATGATTTTCGCGAAGCTGAACTTAAATACAAAACTAAGTATGGTGTAAGAGTGAGATCGAAATCCGAAATGATAATAGGTAATTTGTTGGAAATAAATAATATAAGATATATTTATGAACTAGAATTAAAGTTAGGAGAATTATCATTTCATCCAGATTTTACAATTATGCGTAAGTATGATAATAAGCTAATATTTTGGGAACATTGTGGTATGGATACAGAAGAATACTTAAAGCGCCACGAAGAAAAGCTTAAAAAATATAAAGCTTATGGTATCTCAGAAGATTCAAATTTAATAGTTACATATGAAAAAGATTTAGCAGAAAATAATATAGAGAACATTATTAATAAGTTTTTAAAATAGGATTCATACCATCTTGTAAGATGAATGAATCATTCCTACTACGATGGTTTTACTTTATAAAACTTTTCTATTCACAGCATGGCCTGTTTAGCTTTCCAATTCTTTAGCAGGTCATGCTAACTCCCTAAAAAATCTAAATATTACTATAAAAACACTAGAATAAGGTAAAAGTCTAGTGTTTTTTTTATGGGCAACTATTGCTATGCTATAACTTTTAAGATTAGGTTTAGGGTTTAGCGATACTTTTTGCAACATTAATTATTGGCTGGTTGTCGTACTAATATATAAAGAACATATTATTTTAGTGCGGCATGCGATATAAAAAGTCATCAAAAATAGAGAAAAAGATATTTTTTGTACTACAAAAAATATGAGCAAAAGAAAGAGATTGGTAGACAGTACTATAAAATGAGAAAAAAGGAAAAATAGTACGAAGAAAAACACATGAGGGGACTATAAACTGAAATAAAAGATGCTTTTGTACTATGACCGTTGTTCATGATGCTAGAGGTAGTTTTAAACCAGTACTAAAATGATCTCTATAGGAAGAAGTTGTGCGTATAACAGGTGTATGGTAGTACTAAAATTTGATGTTAAGAAGAAAATAGTACCATGAGAGAAGAGCCGTTATACAACGAGAGAAACGTTGTTATACCATAAGAGAAATGTTGCTATATCATGAGAGAAGTCTTAGATTGTGCTAAGAGAGGAAGTCATTCTCGTTGCAAGCAGCAATAAACAAATAATTTGTATACACATAACAAAAAACAAGAAAATAAGCCATAAAAAACTATATTTTTTATGGCGTGAACACAAATAATGTGTTATAATTCAAATATCCGAGAGCATAAACGTGGGACTGGGCCAATTTGCTAGGGAGATAGGCAAGAATATGAGCTTGTGTAGCCATATATAACAGCCAATATCACCTAAGGTAAAGAGAGCAGATATATTCGCTGCGTTTACGCATAATAAAGAGACCATGAGGAGGCTAAAAATGAAAGATTATAAAATCGAAACAAATTGTATTCAAGCAGGATACAAAGCAGAAAGTGGACAGCCACAGGTATTACCAATCGTGCAGAACACAACTTACAGATATTATAATTGTGAAGATGTAGCACGACTATTTGATTTAGATAGTGCTGACTATATGTATTCAAGATTGGGAAATCCAACAGTTAGCGCTCTTGAAGAAAAGATGGCAGCATTAGAAGGCGGTACAGCAGGCATTGCAACATCAGCAGGCCAGGCGGCAAACTTAATTACAATGCTAAATATCTGCCAGGCAGGTGACCATATTGTAAGTGCATCAGCAATTTACGGTGGCACACACAACTTATTTAACGTAACATTAAAGAAAATGGGCATCGAAACAACATTTGTAGATCAGGATGCACCTATAGAAGAAATAAGAAAAGCATTTAAGCCAAATACAAAAGCACTATTTGCAGAGTCATTAGGAAATCCAGCACTATGTGTATTAGATTTTGAAAAATTTTCAACATTAGCAAAAGAAGCAGGTGTTCCATTAGTTGTTGATAATACACTTGCATCACCATGCTTATGTAGACCGATTGAACATGGAGCAAATATCGTAACACATAGTACTACTAAATGGGCAGATGGACATGCTACAGCAGTAGGTGGTATGGTAATCGAAGCAGGTAATTTTGATTGGAACAAATATGCGGATAAATATCCTGGTATGGTTGAGCCAGATGAAAGTTACCATGGATTAAAATTCTATGAAAAATTTGGAAATACAGCATTTTGTGTAAAACTAAGAGCACAGATGCTAAGAGACTTAGGATGCACAATGAGCCCTATGAATGCTTTTATGACATTCCAGGGTCTAGATACATTGCACCTACGTATGGAAAGACATAGTGAAAATGCATATAAGTTGGCTAAGTACTTAGAAAATCATCCTAAAGTTGACTGGGTAACTTATCCGGGACTTGAAGGCAATAAACATTATGAGTTAGCTAAAAAATATTTACCAAATGGTGCTAGTGGTGTATTGTCCTTTGGTGTTAAGGGCGGCAGAAAAGCAGGAGAAGAATTTTTAAGCAATCTAGAGTTAGCAAGCATCGTGGTACATGTAGGGGACATTCGCACAAGTGTGCTTCATCCAGCTAGTACAACTCATAGACAGTTAAGCGAAGAAGATCAGATAAAGGGTGGTATTAGACCTGAGCTAATTAGAGTATCAGTAGGTTGCGAAAACTATGAAGATATAGAAGCAGACTTCGCACAGGCATTAGAAAAAGTAAAATAACAGAAAATAGGAGGCAAAAAATGCCAGTAATTATACCAAATGGACTTCCGGCGGCCGAAAAACTGCAGGAAGAAAATATCTTCACCATGAAGGAAGGCAGGGCTATTACCCAGGATATTAGACCGTTAGAAATTGCTATTGTGAATTTGATGCCTACAAAGATTGCTACAGAAACTCAGCTAGCAAGGGCTTTGTCAAACACACCGCTTCAGGTCAATCTTACATTAGTTAGAATGGAAAGCCATCAGTCACAGCACGTTTCGGGTGATCATATGGAGTCATTTTATACTACACTTGAGGATATCAAAACAAAGAGATTTGACGGCATGATCCTAACAGGAGCCCCAGTAGAATTTTTTGATTTTGAAGAGGTTGACTATTGGGATGAGCTAACTGAGCTACTTGATTACAGCAAAAAAAACGTGTATAGTCGCATGTTCATATGCTGGGGAGCTCAGGCAGGTATGTACTACAACCATGGAATTAACAAAAAAATATTAGATAAAAAAGTATTCGGAGTATATGAACAAAAGGTAGTAAGACCACACAATCCACTTATGAGAGGTTTTGATGAAGTGTTTTACGCACCGCACAGCCGTAACACAGAGGTGCCAAGAGAAGAAATCCTAAAGCACCCAGAGCTTCGTATATTAGCTGAGTCTGATGAAGTTGGCGTACATATTGTTTCAACAGAGAATGGAAGAGAGATTTATGTCATGGGCCACCATGAGTACGATAAAGATACGTTGGCGCAGGAATATTTTAGGGATGTGAATAAGGGAATCGATATTGATATTCCGGTCAATTATTTTAAGGATGATGATCCTACAAAGAAACCAGTTATGAGATGGCGCGGCCCAGGCAGCTTATTATTTAGCAACTGGCTAAACTACTATGTATACCAGAGTACACCTTATGATATAACTAAATTTTAACGAGGAATGCGAATCCTGTAGGTTCAGGGTTCGTTTTTCTTTGCCAATTTATTGTGTTTATGCTAAAGTTAAATAAACAAGAATTATGAAAGGTGAAATTTATGAAAGATAAAAAAGAGAAAAAGCAATTTATAAAAGGCATAATAGCAGGAGTACTGTTATCAACTTTAGTTGTTGTGGGATTTAAATTTGCCACAGGTGATATATTTGGTAAAAATATAGACAAGGCTACAGCCATAAAACTTCAAAATATAGATCGCATTATTGAAGAAAAATACCTGTACAGCGATAAAATAGATCAAAATGATTTAAAAGAAGGAATGATTAAAGGATATATACAGGGTCTAGGTGATCCGTATTCAGCGTATTATGATAAAAAAGAATTTAAAGAATTGACAGAAAGCACTGAAGGAACATTTTATGGTATAGGAGCGCAGTTTAATACAGCAACAAATGAGGGTTTTTTAACAGTTGTTAATGTGTATGAAGGCTCTCCAGCAAAAAAAGCTGGTATCAGAGCTGGCGATGTACTTACTAAAGTTGATGGCAAGGATGTAGGTGGTATGTCAGCGGAGTCAGTAGTGAGTCGTATCAAAGGTAAAAATGGTAGCAAGGTTAAGCTTACTTTTACTCGAAATAAAAAGAATACTTATACAGTTGATGTAAAGCGTGAAAAAATAGAGGTGCCGACGGTAGCATATAGGATGCAGAGAGATAATATCGGCTATATCCAAATTACCGAATTTACAGGAGAGACTGCAACGCAATTTAACGATGCATTTGTTAAACTAGAAAAACAGGGCATGGTGGGTCTTGTAATCGATCTTAGAAACAACCCCGGTGGAAGAGTTGACACTACAGGTAAAATTTTAGATAAACTTCTTGGCAAAGGTCCGCTGGTAAAAGTTAAAGATAAAAATGGCAAAGAGGAAGTGTTAATTGATTCAGATGAAAAACATAAGTGGAATAAACCTATAGTAGTTTTAATTAATGGTTATAGCGCCAGCGCATCAGAGTTATTTGCAGGAGCGATGCAGGATTATGAGGCGGCTACAATCATCGGTACAAAAAGCTACGGAAAGGGAGTAGTTCAACAGATATTTTCAATTAATGATGGCACAGGAGTAAAACTTACAATAGCAGAGTACTTTACGCCAAAAGGTCATGTGGTTAATAAAAAAGGTATAACGCCAGATATTAAAGTTGAAGAAACAAGAAAAACACCAGAAGATCCTAACGATGCGCAGCTGCTTAAAGCATTTGAGGTTGTGAAGGGGAAGATTAGATAAAATTAAACAAAGCACATTTTGCTTCGAATTTTGCAAAATGTGCTTTTTATATGTTCTATTTAATTAAGCTTAGGAAATTTGATTATTTTACTTTGGCTAGATCCAAAATCTCAGATTTAGTAGGCATATAGTAATCGTCAAGTGAACTCCATAATTTCATAAATTCTTCGTATTGTTCATAGGAAATATCATTAGAGACCATAAGATTATTAACTTTACAAATTCCAGGTGTATAAGTTAAAAAATCATCTAAGATATTTTACTAAATATAAATAATAGATATTTAGGATTAACTACAAATCCTAACTTTTTGGGAATGGTAGGATTAATTGTTACAACGTCAACATTGTATTTAATTGCGACTTCTAAAAAGAAATTGCCGATTTATATTTTAATAAATGGTATATTTGTTGCATTTATATGGTTATCAGTTGCTAGAACTGCAATAATTGCTCTTGTATTGCAGTTCATAGCATGGAGTATTATGGTACTACGAACTAGCTTAAAAAAAGAAAGAACTAAAAGTTTAATATTAATATGCAGTACATTTGTTATATTAGTAGTATCTGTTCCAATTGTTGAAACAACATTGACTACCATAGGTACTACAGTTGTACCTGTAGCTTCAGCTGAAGAAGAACAATCAAATTTAGAAAAAAGAATTGATTTGAAAAATAAAACAATTGCGGAGATTTCATCAGGAAGAGATTTTATTTGGAAACAATATGTAGAGCACTTTAATTTATGGGGAAACGACTATGAGAATTTTGCTATTAAATTGCCAAGTGGAGGCTATCTTAAAAATGCTCATAATACATATATAGATATATCCTTTAGATCAGGAGTTGTAGCAGGTTTAGCATATTTAATATTTATGACAGCTGTTTTGGCGGTTATGAATATTAATATATTTAATAACAAAAATAAAAAATATATGATATTTGCAGTTATGGCAGTGATTGCCTATTTTATTGAATCTATATTAGAAATACAAGTTTTACCATTTAATAGAGGAATTGTATTAATGTTTTATTTGTCTTTAGCACCTTTATGGGAGAAAAAAGGGATTGAAGTTGTTAATGAGTAAATAAATTAAATAGTTTATGGAGGAATTATGAGTCCAAAAGTATCAATAATTATACCGGCATATAATGTTGAAAAATATATAAATAAAATGTTAAAATCCGTCCAAAATCAAACTATGAAAGATTTCGAAGCAATTATAGTTAATGATGGGTCAACTGATAATACGCAAAAACTAATAGATAAGTATTGTCAAAATGACGATAGATTTAAAAATTATATTAAAGAAAACGGTGGAGTGTCTTCTGCTAGAAATTTGGGATTGGATAAAGCAACAGGTGAATATATTGTGTTTTGGGATCCAGATGACTATATACCTAGTAAAAGCTTGGAAATGTTATGTATGTCCATTGAAATGAAACATGCAGATATGGCTATTGGTAAAATAGGTATTAAATATTTATCTGAAAAAAATTATCCTAAAAGTATTGTATCATTAACAAAACGTCCATATATAGATAAAATGAATGGTGAACTAGTTTGGGTATTTTCAGCAAGTAATAAAATTTATAAAAGAGACATAATTGAAGCAAATAATATTAGATTTTTAAAAACAGATTTAGGAGAAGATAGTATTTTTTGGTTTCAGTATATAAAATATTGTGATTTAATTGCAAGTTGTAATGAGGAAGTCTATGAGTATAGGAAAAGGTTTTTTTTGGATAATTCACCTTCATTAACTCAGAAGTCAAATAGATATGACGAAAATTATTTTTGTAATTATATATCTAATATTGAAGTTGCTATAGAAGAGATATTTGATAAATATTTACCGCTTAATGAAGAAGAGCAATTTTATAAGAATAAGTTTATGCAAGAATTGTATAAGCGATTTATGAAGAATAACGTTGTTGGCGATATATATAGAAACATTTGGTTATTTGATAATAATGAGTTGATAATAATGTATAATGCTTTTAATAGCTTAAAAGAAAAACTTTATAAATTAGAATACGAAAAAGTTCAAAGATCTGAAAATGACTTGCTACTTGAAGATAGATTGCTATTACCTGATGAAATTTTAGATATAGTACAGATTTCATTTGTAGTTACAAGAGAGATAGAAGTAAATGAAATTAACAATGTTGTTAAATCATTTTACATGCAAAAGTTTCCATTGTTCGAAGTACTGATTGATGAAAGTATAGTTGATAAAGTTGATGTGGAATGGTTATCAAAGAAAAATTGTAGAGTTATAAAGGGCAAGACTTTAGCTGAAATTAAAAATGAGGCGCTTAATTGTTCAAAAGCAAAATATATAATGTTTTATGATAGTCCAATAATATGTGGCGAAAATACTATTAAAGCTGTTATAAATAAAGTGAAGGCAAATGAAAATATAATTTCACTATATTATAAATTTTTAAATAATAGTGCTTTAAAAGAAATTGATATATTAGACAAGGCATTTACATTAAAAGATAAATCGTTATTATGTGAAGTAGATAACAAGTTATCAAATAAGATTTTTAAAGTGGATTATTTGAAGCAAAAATTTGAATTTACAAATGACTCTAAGTTAGATATTGAAAATGTGATAATGAATCATAAAATAGCATATAAAAAAGGTATTAAAATGATAGCTTTAAAGGAAGAAGCATTTAGTTTAAAGTTAAAAAATAAGCTGAAAATTAAAATATTAGAATTGTTTATAAGACAATAGAGGTTAGAAGTGGGGTAAATCATGGATTTTAATGCAGTATTAAATAATATTAAAACAAAAGGAATAAGAGAAACTTTAGAGATTAGAAGAATTAGAAAAATGGATAGAGAGAACAACTCCAAGTCATATAAAATACTTTTAATAACGAATAGGAATTCAGATAATGTTGGAGACCAAGTAATTGAAGCATGTGATATATCGTTAATAAAGACAATAATGAAAAATGTTGGAATTAGAAAATATACTATTAAGAGTGTTGATGCTGGTATTATTTCTGAGAATTATGTTGAAACTAGAGATGAGAGTTTAATTAAAAAGGCTTATGAACAAATCGAAAGATCTGATGTTATTATATTTGGTGGTGCACCTATGTTTAATTATACATATCAAATCTTTAGCGAAAGAACAGTTAAGATTGTTGAAATTGCTAAAAAATATAATAAACCTGTACTATTTTCTTCAATTGGTGTAGAAGGGTATGATGAAAACAATAAAAAGTGTATGAGACTAAAAGAGGCTCTAAATTTTGATAATGTAAAGTTACTAACAACTAGAGATGATATTGTTTCGTTAAAGGCTTTTAGAGATGATATTACATATAAAGTAGCTGATCCAGCAGTGTTTTCAGGCAAGACATTTAAAAAGTTTATAAAGTCAAGTAAAGGTGATAAAAAAACTATTGGAATATTTGTTTTGCGCTCAAATGGGTTTAAAGATAATGGATACAATCTAAATAGAAGTCAGCAACTTGAAATGTGGGCGAAGATGAAAGAATTATTAGAAGGTCAGGGTTATAACGTGAAAATGATGACAAGTGGTAACTTTGGAGATGAAGCAATTTTAGACCATTTAGTAAGGAAATTTGGTGTAGAAGCTAGACAAACTGTATTTAATATGAGCACTCCAGAAAAGTTAGTAGAAGAAATTTCAAAGTGCGATTTAATAATATCACCAAGATTGCATCCTAGTATTATAGCATATGCAATAGGTATTCCATCTATCGGAGTTGTGTATAATTCAAAAGTTGAAGAATTTTATAAAAATATCAAATATGATAATAGAATATTCCATGTTGAAGATAGTGTGGAGGATATTTTAATAAAAGTAGAAGAAGCGCTTGTTAATGGTGTAACTCAGGAAAAAGAATACCTAATGTCTATATATGTTTCTTTATTTAATGCAATGAATGAATCTATAGGAGATACTAACATAGAACCATATACATATGATAGAGTTATTGATGAGATGGCTGAATATTCAGGAACTTCAACTGCTGAGTATGAAAGAAAATTAGTAAGAAGAAGTAGAAGACTATATCATACATATAATAAAATGTTTGAAGAAAATGCAGAATTAAAAGCAAAAAGTAAAAAATAAGGATATTAAAAGGAGGGGTGAAATAATTTCACTCTTCTTTTATGTGTATTATGTTTATTAGTTGAAGATTTTTTTTATAAGTGGAAAAAATGAATATGATAATATATAATAATAAAATATAATTACTAATAT
>SAMEA3387475__coassemble_1686_pt1 | contig 18129 bp, 15 predicted proteins | sample SAMEA3387475__metabat2_high_PE_008 | metagenome-assembled genome bin SAMEA3387475 (sample SAMEA3387475) | Felis catus | biome: Faeces | place: United Kingdom | collected 2012
CGAGGCAGTTAAAAACTGTCTCGCTAATAAAGTCTAACTTTTTGGGGTCACCTCAATATGTACTCTCTTATTTAATCTTCTTCAATATGCATATCTAAGTCAATACCAATATCATTGTTAATAATTCTTCCAAAAGTGATAGCATTATCACCATATTTATTTCTAATCATGTCCATAGCACGTTCCATAGATTGGGATCGTTCTTTAGTTTTAATATCGTTTTGAGCAAACATATTTAGTTGCTCATCTTCATTTTCATCAGTAAGATTTATAGCTGTAATAGTAAGAAGTCTAATAGGATCTCCTAAAAGCCAGTTAGCTTTTAAAAGTTCAAATGCAGTGCATGCTATATCTTCAGAAGTATTTGTAGGAGAGATAAGTTGTTTTTGTCTAGATATAACCTTAAAAGTAGGATCCTTGATGTCAATTTTAATACCGTAAGCTTTCATTTGATATTTTCGAAGTCTACTTGCTACCTTATCACTTAAACCAACAATAGCAGTGTGTATATCATTTTCATTTTTTAAATTTCTTTTGAATGTGATACCATTACCTACTGACTTGATTTTTTCCTTTTCAGAAAAAAGCTTAACAGGTTCATTTTCAAGGCCATTGGCATAATCATGAATCATTGAACCTTGTTTACCTAAAAGTGAAGTAACGAATTTTTTATCACTATTTGCTAGATTTCCTATAGTAAATATACCTGCTTTTTTTAGTTTTTGAGCTGAGGCATTTCCAACGAAAAAAAGAGATTCGATATCAAGAGGCCATAATATTTTTTTATAATTATCTCTAGATATAACAGTGGTAGCATCAGGCTTTTTGTAGTCACTACCCATCTTAGCAAAAATTTTGTTAAAAGATACACCAGCAGACAGTGTAAGACCAAGCTCATTTTTTACGGTCATTCTTATATGATCTGCAATTTCTTTACCTGATCCAAAGAGTTTCAGACTTGCTGTTACATCAAGCCAAGATTCGTCAATAGAAAATGGTTCAACCATATCTGTATACCGAAGATAGATTTCATTTATAAGCTTGCTGTACTTTTTATACTTTGCTCGATGTGGTTTTACGCAGACTAAAGTAGGACATTTCTTTTGTGCAGACCACAATGTTTCAGCAGTCTTTATATTATACTTTTTTGCTAATTCGTTTTTGGCGAGAATTATCCCATGACGATTTGTAGGGTCACCACAAACTGCCATGGGAACATTTCTATATTCAGGATAGTCTAATAATTCAACTGATGCGTAAAAACTGTTCATATCACAATGTAAAATAGTACGATCATTATGAATCATATGTTAATTCCTTATTTTTCTTTATTGTCACAAATAATTTTCTTTATCTGAATTATAACAGTTGGAACAATTGATAATAACCAAATTAGTCCAACCTGAGCACCTGTAAGAGGAGCAACTGCAAATGCATTAGCTAAAAATGGTACAAATAAGATACACATTAGTAGTAAAGCACCGATTACAAAAGCACCTATAGTAAATACGTTAGTAGTTAAACCAAGCTTAAATATTGATTGCTTACCTCTTGAATTAAATCCATGCCATAGTCTTGCTAAACATAGAGTTGAAAATGCCATTGTCATACCTGTAGCAGCGTTTATAGCTAAACCTTTATGAAATGCAAACATTGTTACGATGGCGATTAACACACCTTGGAATCCAACTTCTCCGATAAATGATTTTGTTAATATGCTTTCGTTATTGCCACGAGGTTTATCTTTAATAAGTTCAGGATTACTTGGTTCCATACTTATAGCAAGTGCTGGTAAGCTGTCAGTTACTAAGTTAATAAATAGTAGATGTACAGCTGCAAAAGGAGCAGGTAGTCCTAATAATGAAGCATATAAAACAGAGAAAATACCTGCGGCATTGCCTGATAATAGGAACTTAATAGCATTTTTTATATTTGCGTAAATATTTCTTCCATTTAGTACAGATTTAATAATTGTAGCGAAGTTATCATCAGTTAAAATCATAGAAGCAGCATCTTTAGATACTTCTGTTCCGGTGATACCCATTGCAATACCAATATCAGATTGTTTCAATGCAGGGGCATCATTAACACCGTCACCAGTCATTGCAACGATATGACCAAGTTTTTGCCATGCTTTAACAATACGAATTTTATTATCTGGAGATACTCTAGCATAAACTGAGATATGTTCAAGCTCAGCCATAAGAACATCATCGCTCATAGCATCAAGCTCAGGTCCTGTAATGGCTTTATCTCCATCTTTTAGAATACCGATTTTTTTAGCTATTGCTGATGCAGTAATCTTATGATCACCAGTTATCATAATAGGTTTGATGCCAGCTTTAATGCAGTCTTCAACCGCTTTAGCAGATTCTTCTCTTGGTGGATCCATTTCTGCTTCAAGTCCGATAAATGTTAAATCGTTTTCATCATCAAATGTAAGTTCTGTTTTGCCTTCAGAAGGTTTTTGAGCAAATGCAAGAACTCTTAAACCATTTTGTGAATATTTCATATTCTGATTTGCTATTTTTTCTCTTTCTTCATCTGTCATAAAGATACGATCACCATTTTCATCTAAAATGTATGTGCATCTAGCAAGTAATACATCAGGGGCACCTTTAGTAAACATAAGTCTTTCGCCATCAATATCATGTAAAGTGCTCATAAGCTTACGATCAGAGTCAAATGGCAATTCGCTAATTCTTGGTTTTTCAGACATTACTAGAGAGTAATCGTCATTAAATTTCATATAGTAATTTACAAATGCAGTTTCTGTTGGATCACCAAAAGTTTCTCCGTCAACTAAAACTGTGTCATTACATAAGATGGAGGATAGTAATAATCTATCTTTGTTTGTAGGGAAGCAATAAGTGTCTTCAACAGTCATCTTATTTTGAGTTAGAGTACCTGTTTTATCTGAACAGATAATAGATACACAACCTAAACCTTCTACCGCCTTTAACTGCTTTACTATGGCGTTTTCTTTTGCCATTCGTGATGTACCTATAGCAAGAGAAATAGTGATAATTGATGATAAAGCCTCAGGAATGGCAGCAACTGCCAATGCTACAGCAAATAGCAATGCATCAACCATTGTTTCGCCACGATAAATACTTAAACCAAATACCAATATACAAATTAAGATAATACCTATAGATAACTTTTTACTGAAGTTATCCATATTTACCTGCAGTGGTGTTTTACGTTCGGCAGTATTTGAAATTAAATCCGCAATCTTACCAAGTTCAGTATTATGACCTACACTAGTAACTACTGCAAGACCTCTACCATAAGTAACTAGGGAACTAGAGAAAACCATGTTTTCTTGATCTCCTAAAGCAACCTTTTCTTTGTCAATAATTTCAGCTGTTTTTTCAACGGCTTCTGATTCACCTGTTAATGCACTTTCATTTATCTTAAGCGAATAAGATTCGATAAGTCTACCATCACTTGGAACTATATCTCCAGCCTCAAGTTTTATAATATCACCGACTACAACATCTTCAGCTTTCACTTCAAGTTGTTGTCCATCTCTTATTACTTTTGCTGTAGGAGAGGACAAGCTTTTTAAGCTGTCTAAAGATTTTTCGGCTTTTACGTACTGAACAGTACCTAATATTGCATTTAATATAATTACCGCTAAGATTACAATTGTACTTTCAATATTGCCAGTAGCCACCGAAATTAGAGCTGCGATAATAAGAATAATAACTAGTAAATCTTTGAACTGTTCAGCAAATATTTGCACAATGCTTTTTTTCTTTTTTTCTTCAAGTTTGTTTGTGCCATATTTTTCTCTGTTTTGTTCTACTTGATCTTCTTTTAGACCATCTGTTGAGGAATTAAATTCCTTTAAAACTTGGTCTACTTCTTTGTTGTAAAACATAAATATACCTCCTAATTGAATACTAATAAAAAAAGACTTCAAACACAAAAAGAGTGTTTAAAAGTCTCGCTATTTAAAGTAATCGCGGATTTTTAAAATCGTATTGACGCAATTACTACAGTATTTACATATGCCAGCTACTCCCTTTTAAATTTGGGTAAGAGTTATTAAATTACTGTATTTATTTTAATACCTAATGCTTATCATTGCAACCTTTTTATGAAAAGTGACAGATTTACTATATAAATTGTGGTAAAATCAAATTATAAAGATATATAATCCCCTTTATTAAGATAAATGAGGGATAAATAAGAGTTTGCTAAATTGATAGTGCAATAGGTGCTTATTAGATAAAAAGGGTAAGGTAATAGTATTGTCTTATAATGAATATTTATGGCAACAGTACAGGGCTATACAGGAGGAATTATAAGTGGATAAACGATTATATAAACAGTTAGAGTTTTCTTTGGAAATAGATAAGGTTAAAAACATTTTTAGACAGACACATCTATCAGGAAAAGGACGAAGAGAAAATGATGCAGAACATTCGTGGCATATGGCTATAATGGCTTATTTATTGAAAGAGTATTCAAATGAAAATATAAATATTGCTAAGGTCATGCTAATGTGTCTTATTCACGATATTGTTGAAATTGATGCGGGTGATACTTATGCTTATGATGAAAAAGCAATAAAAACACAGAAAATAAGAGAAGAAAAAGCAAAAGATAGAATTTTTTCTATGTTGCCATCGGATCAAAAAAAAGAGCTAATAGATTTGTTTGAAGAATTTGAAGCTTATGAAACTCCCGAATCTAAATTTGCTCATGCTATGGATAATCTTCAACCGGTAATATTAAATACGAGTAATGATGGTGGAGATTGGAAAGAACATAAGGTATCAAAATCACAAATTTATAAAAGACAAAATAAAACTAAATTAGGATCAGAAATAATATTTGAACTAATAGATAGCATTATAAAAGATAATATAAAAAAGAATAATATAATAGATGGATAGAATATGAATAATTCTAAGACAGTTTCATAAGGGTCTTTACATCAGTAGTGGTTTTTGTTAAAATAATATGACGAAGATAATAAGGAGGACGTTATGAAAAGAATTAAGACTTTAGAAACAAGAAATCTTAAAGCTTCTGTTAATGTTGGTGGTTGCGGAGAGTGCCAGACTTCTTGTCAGTCAGCAAGCAAAACTTCATGCAGCGTAGCAAATCAGCAGTGCGAACAGTGCAGAAATAAATAAGGTTGTTAAAGATCGCTGTACAAATAAGTACAGCGATTTTTATGTGCATATAAATTTATATTAATATAGGAAGGATAGTATTATGATACATCAGTATAAAAATAATGGATATAATATTGTGATTGATGCAAATAGTGGTTCTATACACAGTGTTGATGAGATTGCATATGATATAATTAAACTATATGATGAAAAAGAGGAAAACATCTATGAAGAAATGAAAAAGAAATACCCAGATATCACAAGGGAAGATGTAGATGAAACTTTAGATGATATTCAAACACTAATAGATGAAGGCAAACTATTTAGTGAAGACATTTTTGAAGACTTAGCGCCAAAGATGAAAAAAAAGCAGTCAGTACTTAAGGCTATTTGTCTTCATGTAGCTCATGATTGTAATATGGACTGTGGATATTGTTTTGCAGGTAAAGGTGAATATCAAGGAGAAAAAGGACTTATGTCACTTGAAACCGGTAAGAAAGCAATGGACTTTTTAGTTGAAAATAGTCCAGGTAGAAAAAATCTTGAGGTTGATTTTTTTGGTGGTGAGCCGTTATTAAATTGGGATGTATGTAAACAACTAGTTGAATATGGTAGAGAACTTGAAAAGAAATTTGATAAAAACTTTAGATTTACATTAACTACAAATGGACTTTTAATAGATGATGATGTAATTGAATTTTCTAAAAAAGAAATGAGTAATGTTGTATTAAGCTTAGATGGGCAAAAAGCTACTAATGATAACATGAGAAAAACAAAAAATGGTAAGGGTACTTATGATTTAATCATCGATAAATTTAAAAAGTTAGCAGATTCTAGAAATCAGCAGGATTACTATATGAGAGGAACTTATACGAAATACAACTTGAATTTTGCAGATGATTTGATTCATATGGCAGATTTAGGGTTTAAAGAACTTTCAATGGAGCCAGTAGTAGCACCAGCTGATGCACCATATGCATTATCTGAAGATGATTTACCGGTTCTTATGGAAAACTATGAAAAGCTGTCAAAGGAAATGATAAAGAGATATAAGGAAGGAAATGGATTTAATTTCTATCATTATAATATAGATTTAACAGGAGGACCTTGTATCTCAAAACGTATTTCAGGATGCGGTGTAGGAACAGAATATGTGGCTATAACACCAAATGGTGAGATATATCCTTGTCATCAGTTTGTGGGTGATGAAAAATACCTTATGGGAACTTTAGATGGTGGTATTGTAAATGATAAGGTATGTGATGAATTTGAAAACTGCAATGTTTACTCTCATAAGGAATGTAAAGATTGTTTTGCAAAGTTATACTGTAGTGGTGGATGTGCAGCTAATGCATACCATACAACTGGCAGTGTAAATGGTGTGTATGATTTTTCATGTGAATTACATAGAAAAAGAATCGAATGTGCTATTATGATGAAAGTGGCATTATTGTAAGTTTACATGAATATAGAATTGTGATAGAATTGTGAAGAAATGTGATATAAGTTTTATCTATAATGCTATATAAAAAAGGATGGATGATATGAGAAGCCAACAAATGAATAAAAATAAAAGTGCAAAAAGGAATAGAGGTTCAAGAAAAAGAAATAGGGGATTTGGACGCTTTATTTTCTTAGCAGTGTTAATAGTGTTAGTTGTAGTAGGTGGTATTACAGCCTTTAAAGTACTATCTGGAGATGGATATGATGATGAAAAATCATTTGAAAAGTATGCAGATAAGTACTTTAGGGAATACCAAGATAGTGATAAAATTGGTGATGATCAACAGAAATATAATTATGGTAAACCAGTTTCTATAGCTGCTAATTACCCCAAATTAGACCTAAAGGTTATGGATAATAAAATTTTAGATAAAATCGATGCACTTGGGACTGATTATACTGGTCTACATGAGGATGAAGCAGATAATTTAAAATTTACACAGTTAACTACTTATGACTCATATAAGAGTAAGAAGAATACTGGATCTATAGTCTTAAAAACTGTTGAGAGAGAAGAAAATACTAGAGGTAAATTTGTTCAAAAAAATGCAGTAGTTAATACATTTACTTTCAGTTTAGATAAGGGAACAGATGTATATCCTGTTATGGCGTTTGAATCAGGCTATAAAGAAAAGCTATCAAAGTACTTTGATAAGTATTTAAATGAAAATTACAAAGATGATTTAAAAGATGATTATAAAGATGTGATTGATCCTGAAAAGTGCAGTTTTGATAAATTTGCTTTAACTAAAAGTGGAGCTATTTTCTATTTTGATGCTAATACAGTAACAAAGGGAACAAATATTGTTACAATTGATGTAGATGCTGATGATGTAAAGGGAGTATTTAGAGAAAAGATAAACCCAAGAGCATTAGATCCATCTAAGCCAATGGTGGCAATTACATATGATGATGGTCCAGCATCAGGAACTTCAGATAGAATTTTAGATGTTTATGAAAAATATAACTGCGTAGCTACATTCTTTGAACTAGGTAAAAATGTAGAGTTTGTAGAAGGTTCTGATAAGATTTTAAAGAGAATGGATAAATTGGGTTGTGAAATTGGTTCTCACAGCTACGATCATCCAAATTTATTTACATTGTCAGATAAAAAAATCAAAGAACAGACAGATAAGACAGATAAAGAGATAGAAAAGAGAGTTGGACATAAACCTACAGTTTATAGACCACCTTATGGTAACGGAAACGATAAGACAACTAAGATTTTTAACAAGCCTGGTATTTTATGGTCAGTTGATACTTTAGATTGGCAGTCAAGAAATGCAGATTCTGTTGTTAAGGTAGTTAAAAGTGTAAAAGATTTAGATGGTAAAGTTGTATTGATGCATTCACTTTATGATTCTTCAGCTAAGGCGACAGAAGAGTTAGTACCATGGCTACAAAGCGAAGGTTATCAGCTTGTAACAGTTTCAGAGCTGTTAACTTATAAATATCATGTAGATCCATCAGAAATTAAATTTTATGGATATAACTATTTTTACTTAGATAAGTAATTTAAGGAGAGAATAATATGGGGAACTTTGATTGGAGTATAATCATAGGGCCACTTGTTGGTGCAGTAATAGGTTACTGCACCAACTTTATTGCAGTAAAAATGCTATTTAGGCCTTTAAATGAAAAGAAGATTGGAAATTTCAAGATACCTTTTACACCAGGTATGATTCCGAAGGAAAAACCAAGATTAGCAAAGGCGGTAGGTGAAGCTGTTGGAAATACGCTTTTAACAGAAGAAACCATTGCGAATAATTTGTTGACAGATGAAATTAAAGATAAGATTTCAAGTGAAGTTACAAATTATATTGAAATTGTAAGGGAAGATGACGAACCTATTAAAGATAAGTTGTCTAAGATAACATCAGAGACTGATATAGAAAGAAATATTGAAAATGTCAAAGATACTATTACCGAAAAGCTTTATGGTAAAATCGTAGATATGAAAGTTGGTAAAACTGTAGCAGAGCAGGTATCTGCTGCTATAAAATCCAAACTAGAAGGTGGACTTTTTGCTATGATGCTTACAGATGATGTGATAAATAGTTTTATGGATCCTGTAAGTGATATGATAGATAGTTACATAGTTAAAAACGGTAGACAGGTTATTTCTGAGAAAGTTGTCTCAGAAGTTGATAACTTTGTGCAAAAACCAACTGGTGAATTGACACAATACCTTGATATGAGCGGAATAGACATTCCTGCATTGGTGGTAAATGTGTATACATCATTTGTGCAAAACAAGCTTTCTAATGTCTTAGGTGCTGTTAATATTCCAAAGATTATAGAAGATAAAATTAATGAAATGGATGTACTTGAAGCAGAAGAACTTCTATTATCAGTAATGAAAAAAGAGCTAAATGCTATTGTAAATCTTGGTGCATTAATTGGATTTATTTTAGGAATTGTTATGATATTTGTTTAAATATCTTGTTTTAGACCTTGAAATCTTATATAATAAAACTCGTTGTATTTTTAAAATATTTTTAAGGAGTGAAGACAAAGATGGAAAAGAAAAAGAAAAAGCTTTCGTTTCCTACTGCGTTTACAGTACTTTTCATCGTGCTTATCTTAGCATGTGTACTAACATACGTAGTTCCTGCAGGTTCTTATGCAGAGCTTCAGTATGATGCAGCAGGTACAGGAGCAAAAGAGTTTACTTTAACTCAGCCAAATGGCGAACAGGAAATACTTCCTGCAACTCAGAAAATCTTAGACGACTTAGGAATTTCTACTCCAGTTGAAAAGTTTGAAAATGGCGATATCAATAAGCCTGTTGGTATCCCTGGAACTTATGAAAAGGTTGAACAAAGTCCGCAAGGTATTTCGGCATTTATTAAGGCACCTATTGATGGGGTATACGACTCAATTGACATTATTTTATTTGTATTAGTTATAGGTGGTCTTATCGGTATTTTAGATTACTCTGGAGCGTTTAATGCGGGAATTGCGGCGCTATCAAGAGCTACTAAAGGTAAAGAATATATCTTAATTGTATTTATTACAATTTTGATTGCAGCAGGTGGTACAACATTTGGACTAGCTGAAGAAACTATTGCGCTATATCCGATATTGGTGCCGGTATTCTTAGCAGCTAAGTACGATGCTTTAGTTTGTATCGCAGCTATCTACATGGGTTCATCTATTGGTACTATGATGTCAACAGTAAATCCATTCTCAGTAGTAATAGCTTCAAATGCTGCTGGTATTAACTTTACTCAGGGTATGTGGTTTAGAGGAGCCGGTCTTGTATTAGGTACAGCTGTAACAATCCTATACATCTTAAGATATGCTAATAAGATTAAAAAGGATCCTACAAAATCACTTATTTATGCTGATAGAGAAAAGATTGCAGCTAAATTTGCTCATGATGGAGAAGCTCCAGCATTAACATTTAGATATAAACTAGCTTTAATCATCTTCCTACTATCATTTGTAGTAATGGTTTGGGGAGTTTCAAGACAGGGATGGTGGTTTGGAGAAATGACAGCACTATTCCTAGTAGTATCTGTTATTTTAGGTGTGCTACTTGGTATTCCTGAAAAGGTTTTCGTTGATAAGTTTACTACAGGAGCAGGTGAATTAATTGGTGTAGGTCTTATTATCGGTGTAGCCAGAGCAGTAAACATGATCTTAGATCAGGGTGCTGTTTCAGATACAATCCTATTTAAGCTATCATCAATGGTTGACGGCATGAATTCTTCAATTTTCATCATCTTAATGATGTTCATCTTTGTAATTTTAGGATTCTTTATCAACTCATCTTCAGGTCTAGCAACATTATCAATTCCTATTATCGCACCGCTAGCTGATGCAGTAGGTCTTCCAAGAGAAGTTATCATTTCTGCATACATCTTCGGTCTAGGTATGATTTCATTTATCACACCAACAGGATTGATCCTTGCTACATTAGACATGGTTGATGTAACTTATGACAAGTGGTTAAAACTTGTAATGCCTCTAATGGGTATCTTAACTGTATTAAGTATGATCCTATTATTAATTCAGGCTAACGTATCAGCTATATAATTAAGATTAAATTTATAGGCAACGTGGCGTCGGCTGCGTTGCCTAAATTTTAAGGGAGAGAGAATATGAAAAACTATATTGAACTAATCGATCAGTATAAGGACGACATGTTAAAGGACTTATCTGACTTAATCGCAATTAAAAGCGTAGCAGAAGAATGCGAAGGCCCATATCCTTTTGGTGAAGGTGTTCATAAAGCTTTTGAAGCTATGTTAGCTATGGGAACTAGAGATGGTTTTACAACAAAAAATGTTGATAATTATGGTGGACACATTGAATTTAAAGGCGAAGGCGACGGTATTTTCGCTCTATTAGGTCACCTTGACATCGTTCCTGAAGGCAACAACTGGAACACAGATCCTTACGAAGCTACAATTATCGATAATAAAATCTACGGTAGAGGAGCAATCGATGACAAGGGGCCAACAATCGTTGCTTACTATGCTATGAAAGCTTTAAAGGAAGCTGGTTTTAAGCCAAGAAAAGACATCAGACTAATCCTAGGTCTTGACGAAGAAACTAACTGGGATGGCATGAAATACTACATGCAAAAGGAAGAAACTCCTGATATGGGATTTGCACCAGATGCTGATTTTCCTGTTATCCACTGTGAAAAGGGTCTAATTATTTTCGACCTTATTAAAAAGCTTGCTTCAGCAGAAAAAACAGGCCTTCACATCGAAAGCCTAAATGCTGGTACTGCATCTAACATGGTTGCTGACAGAGCAGAGCTAGTTATCAGCGGTGGAGACATCAGCGATGTTATCGCACAGTACAGCAAGGATCATCCGGATTACGACATTACTTGTACTCCAAGCGACAATGGTTGCATTGTTGTTGCTAAGGGTATTGCTGCTCACGGTGCTATGCCTGAAGAAGGTCTAAATGTTATTTCAATTTTATGTGAAGCTTTAGCTCCAGTTGTATTTGATAATGAAGATGTAACTGCATTTATCAAATTCTACAACGAAACTATCGGATTTGACTTCAATGGCCAGAGATTTGGATGCGGTTTTTCTGATGAGCCATCAGGCAAATTAAACTTCAACGTTGGCGTTCTAAAAATCGACCAGGATGAAATTAGACTAACAATTAACATCAGATATCCAGCAACTTTAAAAGAAGATGATATTTACAATGGTATCGAAACAATCAACAGAGGCTACGAAATCGAAAGAGTAGACCACTTAAATCCACTTTACGTTCCAAAGGATCATGAACTAGTGGAAGTTCTAATGGATGTATATGGTGAATTTACTGGTGATAGAGAAAGTAAGCCACTTGTAATCGGTGGAGCTACTTACGCTAGAACAGTTCCAAATTGCGTAGCATTTGGTCCTGTATTCCCTCATGAAGCTTCTGTAGAACATCAGCCAAATGAATTTTTTAATATTGATAGTATGATTAAATCAGCTAAGATGTATGCTGAAGCAATTTACCGTCTATGTAAATAGTATGATATACACCAAAGTCTTATATATTAAGGCTTTGGTGTTTTTATTTAATTTAAAATCACCTGTTGACAGTGTACTATAATATATAGTACACTATATTTAATTAAAAGATTATATATATTTATAGAAGGGAGATATCCATGTTTCAGATAGATTTAAAAAGTCATAAGTCTATTCAAGAGCAGATATCCGACAATTTTATGGAGCTGATTGTAGCAGGTATACTTAAACCTGATGAAAAACTTCCATCAGTTAGAGAGCTTTCTAAGATGTTGACTGTAAATCCTAATACAGTACAAAAAGCATATACTAAACTTGAAGAAAAAGGATATGTATATGTGGTAAAAGGTAAAGGATCATTTGTTTCGAATTTAGAGAATTTGGCAGTTGATATGAGAGAAGTAAATAAAATTAAAAAACTGCTTAAGGAAGATATAAACAAGTTATACTATACAGGTATATCAAAAAATTCAGCTAAAGAAATTGTGGATGATATATTTGATGAAAGAGGTGAATGGGAGTGATTAAGGTATCAGGTGTTATTAAAAGCTTTGATAGTAAAAAAAGAGTTTTAGATAGCATAGATCTACATGTTAAAAAAGGTTCTATATATGGTTTAGTAGGTGTAAATGGCTCAGGGAAAACTACTATAATAAAACATCTCACAGGAGTGTTAAAGCCAGATGCAGGGACTATTGAAATAATGGGTGAACCTATCTATGAAAATAATAATGTGAAGGAAAAAATTGCATACGTGCCAGATGATTTATTCTTTTATCATGGATTTTCCTTGAAAGATATGGCAAACCAGTATGCTAATTATTACAATAATTGGTCATGGGACTATTATGAGAAATATGTTAAGTATTTTAGATTAAATGAGAAGGAGCCTCTTCAGAGTTTTTCAAAGGGTATGAAAAAACAGGCTTTTTTTATCTTAGCTTTATCTATAAAACCAGAAGTTTTAATTTTAGACGAACCTATTGACGGATTAGATCCTATAGTTAGAAAAAAGGTATGGTCTCTTATTGTAAATGAAGTAGCAGATAGACAGATGACAGTTTTAGTTTCATCACATAATCTTCGTGAAATGGAAGGTGTATGTGATGCTATAGGTATTATGAAGGACGGACAGGTTAAGATTGAAAAAGACATTGACTCATTAAAATCTGATATTCATAAAGTTCAGGTAGCATTTCCTAAAGAGGTATATCATCCATTTGAGAGTTTAAGAGTTCTTCATGAGGACAGCAGGGGATCAATTAAGCTTGTTATAGCCAGAAATAAAGTAGAAGAAATTAGAGAGGCTATTGATAAATATGAACCGGTAATATTTGATATACTACCACTTACATTAGAGGAAATCTTTATTTATGAGCTAGGAGGTGGCAAAAATGAAGAAATCATCATCTAATAATATCATCTCTACAGCTGTGATAAATAGTAATATAAAAAGATTTATGCCTGTTATATTTTTAGGTATTATATATTTCTTCTTTTTATATGTTTTTCCATGTTTTTTTACAGTTGATATTGATATGTTTCTTAGAGGTGAGCTAGATTATTCTATGATGGGAGTTAGGCTCTACTGTGCAAGTATGCCTTTAATAACTTCTTTGGCATTATTTAATTTTTTACATAAGAAAAATGCTGTGCTTTTTCACCATAGCATTCCTGTAAAAAGAAGTCAAATGTATGTCAGCTTAGTTTTAGCTGGTATAATACTAATAAATATACCTTTGATACTTTTGGGTGTATATGTTTCAGCAGTTCTAAATATTGGAATTGCATTAAAGGTGATAGTATTTGGATTTATTGCATCAACATTTGTATTTTCTATATGTACATTGGCAGGTATAATAACTGGAACAACAGTGATGCATTTTATTGTAGCTTGTTGGTTTAACTTCTTGCCGCAGAGTATATATTTTGTTTTAACATCCTTTGGTGAAGGGTTGCTTAATGGTTATAGTAATGAAGATGCTATGGGATTAATAAAAATAATGTCTCCAGAGACACATCATTTTGAAATAGCATCATATAAATCTTTAGTATATCTTGCAAGTGCCATAGTTATTTTAGTGTTAGCAGGTGTTTTATATAAGAAGCTAAAACTTGAAAGATCTGAAAATGCTATTGTATTTACAAGTCTTAAAATAATTTTAAATATAATTGTCAGTATCTATTTTATGGCGCTTTTGGGTCTTGTAGTTTATAGTTTTAATAATACTACATTATCATTTATAATAGGTAGTGCTATAGGAGCTATATTAGGTGTATATCTTGGATATATGATATTTAATAAGACATTTAGAATTTTTAACGCTAAGACACTTAAACTAGCAATTATATTAGTTATTGTATCTATGATGTTATCATTGGCATTTGTATATGATATCTTTGGTTATGAAAATAGGATACCTAATATAAATGAAATTAGGAGTGTTAAAATTGATAGTTCAATTGTAGAGAGAGTTATAAGTGATAACAAAGAAATGGACTCTTTTAAGGGTAGAGATAATATCTCAAATGTAGTGAAAATTCATAAAAGGTGTGTATCATTAGGCAAAACAAATAGTAATTTTGATGAAGAAATCGAATATATAAATATAAGCTATAAGTTGAAAAATGGGGACTCTATTCAAAGAGAATACCGTATTCCTATAAATGATTCAGTAGTAAATAACCATTATAAATACATTTTTGATAGTAAAGAATTTAAAGAAAAAATGTTGTTTGAACTTATATTGCCATCTATTGATTATATAGAAGTAAATGATAATGAGACCGGTGAAGTCTATACTATTAGTGGCAGAGAAATAGTTGAGTTTGTAAAGATATTAGACAAAGATATAATAGAGATGTCATACAATGAATTACTAAAACAAGACAGTAAATATAGTATTTGTGTTTATAATAAAAAGCATAATCAGATTAGAAGTTTAAATATTTTCAGTGTTGACGAAAATACTATTAAATATATTAAAAGTAAAATGGGGTGAGACAGTGAAAAATGTACTAGTCTGTATAACGAGAAAAGAAGCGGCAGATAAATTAATCGAATACGCAGAGAAGTTTATTTGTGATGAAAATGATAAGATGTATATTGTAAATATTGGTTCTTATGAAATGTACTATTTAAATAAGACTGAAGAAAATGAAGATCTTGATTATTTATATGAAAAAGCTTTAGAACAGGGAGCTGATATTAAAACAATTAGGTCTAATAATGTCGTTGAATCATTATTTAACTATGTCAAATTAAAGGAAATATCTCAAATTGTTATAGAAGAAAAAAAAGAACTTAGAGGATTAAAAAATCTTGAAGTCAAACTAAAAAAAGAGGGTATTGATATAGCTTGTGATTATGTGGAAATTTAAATAAACTAAAAAAGATGCAAGGTGAATAAACTTGCATCTTTTTTTCTTATTTTACTGCTATTTCTAGAGCATATTTAATCATATCACCGTTTGCTTTTAATCTATCTTCAGTGGTTGCTTTTTCACCTGTTACAAAGTGGTCGGTGATAGTCATCATAGCAAGAGCATTTCTATTATGATATGCAGCATTCATATATAAAGCTGCAGCTTCCATTTCTACAGCCATTACATGCATATTTGCCCATTTGTGCCACCATGCTTGGTTTGTTTCATAAAATACATCACATGATACAACATTTCCTGCATTTACAGGTAGTTTCATTTCTTTATTAATCTCAGCAGCTTTTGTTAATAACTGCCAGCTAGCACAAGGTGCATATGAAGGAGGAATTTCAAAAGCATGCGAAAAGTTAGAATCTGTAGATGCTGCTATTGCAAGGATGATATCGTTAATTTTTATATCTTCGTGAAATGAACCTGCTGTACCTATTCTAATAAGATTTTGAACATTGTATTCTGTCATAAGCTCCCAAGAGTAAATACCCATAGAAGGCATTCCCATACCTGTACCTTGAACTGAAACAGGTACCCCTTTATATCTACCAGTATAACCTAGCATATTTCTAACATCATTGTACTTTTTAGGCTCTTCTAAAAAGTTTTCGGCAATAAATTTTGCTCTAAGTGGATCACCTGGTAATAAGATACTTTCGGCGATTTGATTTTTATCAGCATTAATATGTGTACTCAAAATATATTTCCTTTCTCAACTTAATTGTAGTATAATAGTATAAGTATATTATAACATAGAAAATGATTGGAGAGAACATGAACATGGAAGAGAAATTACATCCGATCAGAGAATTAAATTCGCTGAAGGAGTTAGTAGAAGAAGGTGCATCACTATTTGGAGAAAAGCCAGCCTTTTTAGCTAAACACAAAAAGGGTGGAGAATATTTTGAGATTTCTTTTAATCAGTTTAAAAAAGATGTAGATGCATTAGGTACGAAACTACTTGAAATAGGTTTAGAAGGTGAAAAGATAGCTATTATGGGTAATAATTGTTATCAATGGATTGTTGCTTATTTTGCTATTGTAAATGGGGTTGGCGTTGCTGTTCCACTAGATAAAGAATTAAAAGAAAATGAAATTTATAATCTACTAGAAACAGCAGATTGTAAAGCTGTATTTTATACATCAAACTTTGAAAAGTACTTTAAAGATTATGATATAGATTATAAGTTTAAGATGGATGCATATGAAAAAGAAGATAGTGATAGTATTGATCATCATATCTGCAATTTAATTTCAAAGGGAAAGTCACTTTTAGAACTTGGTATTACAAGTTTTGTGGATAAGACTATTGATCCAAGAGCTATGAGCGTGATTTTATTTACTTCAGGAACAACAGGTAATCCAAAGGGAGTTATGCTTTGTCATAAAAACCTTTGTCATGTTATTAAAGCTACTAGCCAGATTGTTAAATTAAGAGAGGATGATAGAACTTTATCAGTTTTACCTATTCATCATACATTTGAATCAACTATAGGTATTATGGTTGTTTTATTTCAGGGTTGTTCTATTGCATTTTATGAAGGGCTAAAATATGTTCTAAAAAATATTCAGCAATCGAAGGCAAGTATTATAGTAGGTGTACCACTTATTATTGAATCTATATATAATAAGATTTGGAAAGAAGCTGAAAAAACTGGTAAAACTAAGATGCTTAAGGCTGCTATCAAATTAAATAAAACCTTATTAGCCTTAGGTATAGACAAAAGAGAAACGATTTTTAAATCTGTTAGAAAGAACTTTGGAGGTAAGTTTAGATTAGTTATATGTGGAGCTGCTGCAATGAATCCAGCTGTGCTTAGAGGTTTTATAGATTTGGGATTTGACTTGTCACAGGGATATGGTTTAACTGAAACTGCACCACTTGTTGCTGGAGTACCTGATTTTGAAAACATTTACAAAAAAGCAGGATCATGCGGACCGGCTATTCCAGGAGTAGAAATTAAAATCGACAATCCTGATGAGGATGGTATTGGCGAAATCTTAATTAAGGGACCTAACGTTATGCTTGGATATTATAAGATGCCAGAGGAAACTGAAAAGGTTATTAAAGAAGAATGGTTCCATAGTGGTGATCTGGGCTTTTTAGATAAACAAGGTTGGTTATATATTACAGGTAGAGCAAAAAATGTTATCGTAACTAAGACTGGTAAGAACATTTATCCGGAGGAGATAGAAGTTCTTGTAAATGATTTAAAGTATGTTGAGGATTCCATGATTTATGGTCTTAAAGAGGAACATGGTGAGGAATACTATGTTGCAGTTCAGATTAAACCTAATTATGAAGCAATTAAAGAAGATAAAGGGGAGCTTACTGATAATGAAATTTATGAATTATTTAGGGATTTGATTTATGATATTAATAAAAATTTGGTAAGCTATAAACGTATTAAAAAGATTCAGATTCGTAAAGAAGATTTTGTAAGGACAACTACAAAGAAAATCAAGAGACAAGATAATATGTAAAATAAACTGCATTTACGAAAATAAGTATGAGGTGACCCCAAAAAGTTAGACTTTATTAGCGAGACAGTTTTTAACTGCCT
>SAMEA3387475__coassemble_1748_pt1 | contig 17168 bp, 19 predicted proteins | sample SAMEA3387475__metabat2_high_PE_008 | metagenome-assembled genome bin SAMEA3387475 (sample SAMEA3387475) | Felis catus | biome: Faeces | place: United Kingdom | collected 2012
AGGCAGTTAAAAACTGTCTCGCTAATAAAGTCTAACTTTTTGGGGTCACCTCATAATTTGGATTTACATGATCTCTTTTATTATTTTATATTCTTAGTTCCATGGTATTTTTTTAGTAATAGTTGTAAAGATTCGAACAAAAGAACCAGTAACTAAAAGTGCCAAAGCGATAGAGCCTGCAATAAAAAATGTTTCATTAGCTATTTTACCGGCCGCTTCATAGCTTCCGTGAATAAGTTCTGTCATGGTATAGTACATGCCAGCACCGGGAACTAGAGGTAATATACCAGGAATAATAAATACTGTTGCAGCTTCCTTTAAAAGACGTGAAAAAATTTCACTTACAATAGCGACAGCACAGGCACCCCAAAAGGCTGCGATGGCTTTAGAAGAGCCAGATTCGAGAGAAATTTGATAACCAAGCCAAGCAAATCCACCAACGCAAGATGCAGCAATAATACTTCGTCTTGGAATATTATTTAAAATACAAAAACCGATACAAGAAGCCATACCAAATACAAATGTAACTATGAAAAAACGTATACTCATAGGAAATAACCTCCTATCGAATTCCAAATTTTTAATACAAAACCGGCACCTACAGCAAGTGAAATAGCAATAGCAATAGCTTCAGTTGCTCGAGAAACACCCGAAAGCATATCACCAGTTAAAAAATCTCTAAGTGCATTAGTTATAGCAGCCCCAGGTACAAATAACATGAGGGTTCCGATGATTATAAAATCGTGGCCATCTGCTATACCTATGGACTCGGCAATTAGGGCTAGTAAGGTGGCCACACCACAACAACAAAAGTCTGTGATGAAATAACTAATATTATACTTGCCTAAAAATAAAGAGACCATATATGCTGCCATTCCAACGAAAATACCCACAAAACCATCTCGTATAGTACCGCCAAACAAGACACAAAATAAAGAACTTGCAAGAGCAGCACCAAAGAGTCGTATTGGTAGATTATATGTTGGAGAACGCTCAATTTTAACAATAAGCTTAAGTGCTTCTTCAACATCTATTTTATTGTTTACAAATCTACGAGAAAGATTATTAACATCGGATATTTTCTGCAAATCTGTAGTTCTATTAGTTATAGCTTTTATATATGTTTTGATATCACCATCTTCACCACCGGAGCCAATAGAAGCAAAAATCCCACTTGGAGTAGCAAAGACCTCTACATGTGGAATATTACAGGCACGACAAATACGAGTGATAATTTCTTCCACTCTGTAAATTTCTCCTCCATTTTTCATCATAATTTCTCCAGCCTTGATGGCGAGTATAAATCCTCTGTGTTGTTTCTGTGTAATCATAAGGCTAGTATATCACAATAGATAATTGCACGCAAAAGTAATTTATGATAAACTATTATGAACCTTTAAAATAACTAGTAAAGGTTTTTTTGTTATGAAAAAAAGTAAATGGAGAATTTAAAATGAGATTAAATAAATATATCGCTCAAAGCGGTATCGCTAGCAGACGTAAAGCAGATGCTCTAACACTAAATGGTAACGTTAGAATAAATGGTCAGGTTGTTCGTGAATTAGGAACTCAGGTTCAGCCTGATGATACTGTAGAAGTAAATGGAGTAGTTATTGAGCCTACTGAAAAAAAAGTATATGTACTATTAAATAAGCCAGTTGGATTTGTAACTACTATGAAAGATGAATATGATAGACCTATAGTATCAGATCTTATTACAGATATTAATGAAAGATTATTTCCTGTTGGAAGACTAGATTATAATACATCTGGTCTTTTGATAATGACAAATGATGGCGATATGGCATATAAATTGACTCATCCAAAGCATGAGGTTACTAAAACATACAGAGCAAAGGTAAATGGATATATTTCTGACACAGCTTTAGCAAAACTAAGAAGAGGTGTTGATATTGGTGGTTTTGTTACATCAAGAGCAAGAGTTGAAGTGGTGAAGCAAAATGAGAGAACTACAGTAATAGAACTAGAAATACACGAGGGGAAAAATAGACAAGTGAGAAGGATGTGTAAGGCTGTTGGGTATCCTGTAATGGAACTTGAACGTATTGCCATAGGAGATATAAAGCTAGGTCATATGCGACCAGGGCATTATCGTAAGCTAACTAGAGAAGAGGTTTTAAAGCTTACTAAATAAGGAGGAAGTGAAATGAGTAAAGGAAAGAAATTGCTTTATGTGGTCATGTCGCTAGTTGGACTAGTTGTGTTTTTCTGGTGTGCATTGCCATTTGGTATTGGTATCATACATTTAGGTATGATAATACCTATGATTTTAGGTATTATTCTTACTTTGTACTGTTTATTGTCACTTAAGTATCCTATGGAAGATATTCCTTGGAAGAAAGATCAAGATGCTAAGTATAAGATGGAAATGGAAATGGCAAGATGTAATGTTGCAGGTGAAAAACCTAAGATGCGTAGAACTATTTTACTTGGCATGAAAAATGCAAATCTTGAAGAGTATGATAAAGAATATGAAATAACCAATAGAGCAGGCCTTGTTTTTAGTAGGGAGACAAGAGTTAAAATCGATAAGGTGGTTTGGATATTAGTAGGTATTTGTGTTGTAGTATTTATTGGATTATCAGCTCTTTTATGGACTGGTTATGATGAGTATGACGGAACTTTTAAAGATGAAACAGTAGTTACTCTTGGATGCAAAGTAAATGGGAATAGACCTTCAAGACAGTTAAGACATAGACTTGAGGCGACAGTTGATTTTTTAAAGGAAAACCCTTCTGCAAAATGTATTGTAACTGGAGGCCAAGGAACTAATGAAGTTATGCCAGAAAGTAAGGTAATGAAAGAGTATCTAGTTGAAAAGGGCATATCTGAAAAGAGAATTTTTATGGAAGATAAGTCAACAGATACAAAAGAAAATTTAGAGTATGCAAAAAAAGTTGCTAAGGAAAACAAGCTAAATAAAAAGTTTATAATTGTAACTGAAAGTTATCATGAATATAGAGCCAATAAATATGCTAAAGAGTTAGGAATTAGCTCTATGGGATATCCTGCTAAAACAGAGAGATGGCTATGGTTATCATATTGGTGCAGAGAAATGTTTGCACTAGTTAGAGATGTATTTGTTTAAAAAGATGTAGTTAGAAGAGAGGAGAAAACATTGGAAAAAGAAAAGAAAATCATTCAGGTAAATGAAAGAGTACCATTGATAAAAGGTATACCTCTAAGTATTCAGCATACTTTTGCGATGTTTAGTGCTTCAGTATTAGTACCTTGGTTATTTGGAATTAGTCCATCGATTGTACTTCTTATGAACGGTATAGGAACACTTATCTTTATTTTTATGACTAAAGGTAAGGCGCCTGCATATCTTGGTTCAAGTTTTGCGTTTTTATCACCGACATTTTTAATTTTGGCAAATCCTAAGATGGGATATCAATATGCATTAGGTGGGTTTGTAGTTACAGGTATCATACTTATAATAGTGGCTGTATTAATTAAATTTATAGGAACTAAGTGGATTGATGTAGTATTACCGCCAGCGGCAATGGGACCAATAATTGCTCTTATCGGTCTTGAGTTAGCAGGAACTGCTGCAAAAAATGGAGGATTAATTTTAACTGAAACTTATACTAAGATTGATCCAAAATTTGTTATTGTATTTGTAGTTACTTTAGCAGTTGCAGTATTTGGACAGGTATTATTTAAAGGATTTGCTGCGGCTATAGCTATTTTGATTTCGATTATTGTTGGATATTTAGTAGCTTTAGGCCTAGGTATTGTAGATTTTACAGCAGTTACTCAGGCATCAATATTTGAGGTTCCAAACTTTTTGACACCTAAGTTTAGCTTAGATGCTATTTTGATTATTGTGCCAGCTTCACTTGTTGTAATTTCAGAGCATATTGGGCATCAGGTTGTAACTAGTGAGATAGTTGGAAAAAATCTTCTTGAAGATCCAGGGTTACATAGATCATTAGCAGCCGATGGTATTTCAACTACATTATCAGGTTTATGTGGTGCTGTACCTACTACTACATACGGTGAAAATATTGGTGTAATGGCAGTTACTAAGGTTTACAGCGTATGGATCATCGGTGGTGCTGCTGTATTTTCAATGATTCTTGCGTGGGTTGGCAAAGCATCTGCTTTGATTCAGACTATTCCAGCTCCTGTAATGGGTGGCGTTAGCTTCCTATTATACGGTATGATTGCCGCTTCTGGTCTTAGACTTTTAGTTGATGAAAAGGTTGACTATGGTAGACCAAGAAATCTTGCATTAACTTCTGTAGTATTTGTTACTGGTCTATCAGGAGCATTTATCAAAATAGGTAGTGTTCAGCTTACAGGAATGGCTCTTGCAACTGTAGTAGGCATGGTACTTGGCTTAATCTTTTTTGTTATTGATAAGTTAGGTATTGCTAATGATGCAGAGGAAACAGAATAATTAAATATACAAAAAAAGAGTGTTGATATGACACTCTTTTTTATTTGGAAAGCTCTCCTCGTAGATTTTCTTCCATTAGCGATTTAATTTCTTCTTTTGGTAATCCTAAGGTAAATAGATAATAAAGCTTGGTTACAGCAGCTTCAGTAGTCATGTTATAACCGCTGACAGCGCCAGCATCTGTAAGAGCTGAGCTGGTTTCATAAGTTCCAAGTTTAACGGTGCCTTGTTGACATTGGGAACAAACAGTAATAATAGTTCCATGGTCAAATGCTTTGCGAATTATAGGTAAAAGAGCATGACTGTAACTAGGTATATTTCCAGCACCAAAAGTTTCGAGAACAATTCCTTGTAGGCTTTCGGTCATGATTGATTCAAATAGTCCAAACTGTATTCCAGGGAAAACTTTAAGAACACCAATAGGTGTTTGTTTAAATTCTATTAAGCGAAATGTAGTTTTTTCTTTTGGCTTTTTTAGTGCTGCATAATTATAATTAAAATCGATTCCAGCTTCAGCTAGAGGTGGATAGTTTGGCGATACAAATGCATTGAGACCATCTGATGATGTTTTAGTTGCACGATTGCCACGAAGTAGCTTACCACCAAAGTATAGACAAACTTCATTTACAACACCTTCTCCTGCAATTAACATGGATGTTACTAAATTATCTCGCCCATCACTTCTTAGCTGACATAAAGGAATTTGAGAGCCTGTAATAACCACTGGCTTATTTAGACCTTCAAGCATAAAAGATAGAGCAGATGCAGTGTAGGCCATAGTGTCGGTGCCGTGTAAAACCACATATCCATCGTACTTATCATAGTTTTGGGCAATGATTTTTCCAATTTGATTCCACTGTTCTAAGGCTATGTTAGATGAATCAAGAAGGGGAGAAAACTCGATCATATCCCACTTGGGCATGGAAGGATCGTGAAGATCTTCAATCTTAGAAATGGCATCGTAAAAGTAGCCTTTTTCAGGAGCAAATCCCTTTTTTGTAGGAACCATACCGATAGTTCCACCTGTATATAAAATGCATATTTTTTTATTATTCATAAAACTAATTGCCTCCAAAATCGTGTAGTATTGTAAAGTATTTTATCATTAATAATGACTTTGTGTCCATTGTAAATATATGATATTATATATATGACTAAAATTAGGTTGAGGAAGAGTATATGAACTATAAAAAAGAAAAGATGAAAAAAATAGTAATCCTTGTAGTTTTAGCTATTGTAGGAATTACTTCATTTGTGTGGTTAGGTGATGTTATGACAGATCCTAATACATATAAAGAGACTATTGAAGCGTTAAACGAAAAGAGAGACAATGTTATTGCTATGACGGCATCTACTACAGCATTATCTGCTGGCATAAGTTTAGTTCCTGGAGATTTTGGAACTTCAATAGCAGATCAGCTAGCAAATTTAAGCTCTACATTGATGATTGTTTTATGTGCTATTTTTTTAGAAAAGTATTTGCTAGTTATTGCAGGAGCTGTCACCTTTAAGGTGATAATACCTGTCTTTTGTGGAGTATATATTTTTAATACCTTATTTAGAAAAGAATATTTTAAAACAGTTGTTATTAAGCTTTTAATATTTGGTATTTGTATAGTGGCCATAGTGCCTGTGACCACTTACGCAACTAACCTAATAGAGGAAACCTACTCGGTATCTATAGAAGAAAATATAGAAAAGAGTGATAAAATAACAGATGATATAGAAGAAAAAAATACTGGATTTTGGCAAAAGGCTAAAAATGGACTAAAGAATATGCAAAAGAAAGTTAAAAACGCAGTAGGAAACTTTATTGAAGCTACAGCTATTTTGATTATTACTTCTTGCGTATTTCCAATACTTACATTTATATTTTTGTTATTTATAACTAGAAATATTTTAGGAATAAATATTAAATCATCAAAGAAAAAGCTTACAAACTTTGCCCATTCGGGTGCAAAAGTAAGAACTAAATATTTAAGTAATAAAAATAGACAATATGAGGGAAATTAGTTAAGGAGGGGAAAATGAAACAAAAAAGTTTGAAGAGAATAGCGCTTATGCTGATTATGACAGTGGCTATGACATTTACACTTGCCATTCCGCAGGATGCTTTGGCAGCTACAAAAACGCCCTCAAAAGTGGCCACTGTAAAGGTTTCAAGCTATGACTACAATAAGGTTAAAATTAGTTGGTCAAAGGCTAAAAACTCTAAAAAGTATCGTGTGTATCAGGCCACATCTAAAAGGGGGAAGTATAAGAGTGTAGGTACGACTACTAAGAGAACTCTTATAAATAGTGGTCTTGTAACTGGAAAAACTTACTATTACAAAGTAAGGGGGATTAATGGCAAGAAGCTTGGCAAACTAAGTGCACCTAAGGAAGTTAAGCCAAAGTTAAGAACTGTTAAAGGACTTGATGGGGATGTAGCTTCAAATACAAGTTTGAAAATTACATGGAAAAAGGTAAATGGAGCTAAAGGTTATCAGCTTTATAAAGCTACAAGTCCAAAAGGCAAGTATAAAAAAGTTAAATCAACATCTAGACTTTCATATACAAATGGCGGATTAGTGAAGAACAAGGCATATTATTATAAGGTTAGAGCTTATAGAAAAGTTGGTAAAAAATATGTATATAGTTCATTTTGTAAGCCTATAGGAAGAAAAATTGTTGTTGTAAATTCTAAAGATCCTTTAAGTATCAGAAAAGAAATGCTAAAGCAGGTAAATGCAAAGAGAGCTAAGGCTAAAGTTCCACCGCTTAAAGCTTATGATATTATAGACTACACTGCTCAGGTTAAGGCAGTAGATATGTTAGCTTATAACTACTTTGATCATTATTCACCGAGACTTGGAACGGTTTATAACCAGTATGCTTCAGTTGGACTTGAGCCGTTTGGTGGAGAAAATATAGCTTACGGTCAAAGAAGTGTCACTCAGGTTATGAATGCATGGATGAACTCAAAAGGCCATAGAGCAAATATTTTAAGAAAAGAATTCACTCATTTGGGCGTTGGATATATAAACGGCTATTGGGTACAGCAGTTTTATGTTAAATATTAATAAAAAAAGGGAATAGATGTTTAAAATCTATTCCCTTTTCTATTGTTACGATATTACATATCTTCAAGGCGACCATGCTTTTCATATCTAGTTATGCGATTAATTTTATTTTTATCATCAACGAAAACTACCTTAGGAGGATTTTCGCGTGCTTCTTCATAAGTCATAGAGGCATAGCTCATGATTATTATTTTATCGCCGGTTGATACACATCTAGCAGCTGCACCATTTAGACAGATCATGCCACTACCGCGCTCGCCTGCAATAGTATAAGTAGTAAATCTGCTACCGTTATTAATATCTACAATTTGAACTTCTTCGTATTCTAGTATGCCGGCAGCATCTAAAAGATCCTCATCAACTGTAATACTACCTACATAATCAAGTTCAGCTTGAATTACAGTAGCACGGTGAATTTTTCCTTTTAACATTCTTAATTGCATTCTTTCTTTCCTCCAGGTGTTCTATTTTTCAAAAATAAAGTTATCGATTAATCTAGTTTTACCGATATAAACGGCCATAGCTATTAGTACGGATCCTTCCATTTTATCAACAGGTTTTACTGATATAGCATCAACAGCTTGTACATAGTCGATTTTGGCCATAGGTTCAGTATTTATAAGGTCAATCATTTTTGAAATAATTTTATTAGCATCTTCCTCACCGCTATTTGCAAGATCTTCACCAAGTTTAATTGCTTTGCTTAAAATCAAAGCCGCTTTTCTTTCGTCTTGGTTTAAGTAAGTGTTTCTTGAGCTTTTAGCTAAACCATCTTCTTCTCGGATAATAGGACAACCAACGATTTTGATATCAAAATTTAAATCTCTTACCATTCTTTTAATAATAGCTAGCTGTTGTGCATCCTTTTGTCCAAAGTATGCATGATCAGGATTTACGATATTAAATAGCTTAGAAACAACTGTGCAGACACCTTTAAAGTGGATAGGTCTACTTTTACCACATAACTCATCGGATAGAGATGAGATATTTACATAAGTTGAACAGTCATCGTAATACATTTCGGATGGTTCTGGATTAAAGATTAAGTCTGCATTGGCTTCCTCACATAGGGCAGCGTCACGATTTATATCTCTTGGATATGCTTCTAAATCCTCACCAGGTCCAAACTGTGTTGGATTTACAAAATCACTTACAACTACGCGGTCGTTTTCTGCAGAAGCTCTAAGGATTAGGCTTTTGTGTCCTTCGTGTAAAAATCCCATTGTAGGAACTAGTCCAACAGATAAGCCTTCAGATTTCCATGATTTTACGATTTGTCTAACTTCATCTATAGTTTTTACAATTTTCATCTGTATTATCCCCTTTTCAAATTAGTATAATTTTTTTATTACTTCTTCAGAAATTTTAAATGTGTGTTCAGAAGCTGGGAATGTTCCATCTTTAGTTTCTTTGATGTATTTTGCAAATGCATCTTTCATGATTTCTCCAAGATCTGTGTATTTTTTTACAAATTTAGGTGTGAAATCTGAAAACATGCCAAGCATATCTTGATAAACTAAAATTTGACCATCGCATCCGGCACCAGCACCAATACCAATAGTAGGAATATCAACGCTATTTGAGATTATTTCTGCAAGTTTTGCAGGAATGGCTTCTAATACTATAGCAAATGCGCCAGCAGCTTCGACAGCTTTTGCATCTTCAATAAGTTGTCTTGCAGCTTCTTCACTTTTACCTTGCACTTTAAAGCCACCAAATGTATTTACAGACTGAGGTGTTAGGCCGATATGTGCCATTACGGGAATAGATGCGTCAGTGATAGCTTTTATTTGTGGGCAAACTGTTGCGCCGCCTTCAAGTTTAACAGCCTGGCATCTGCCTTCTTTCATAAGTCTACCAGCATTATATACTGCTTCTTCAACTGACACTTGGTAAGACATAAATGGCATATCGCCAACTACTAATGTATCCTTGCAGCCTCTGCAAACAGCTGCTGTATGGTGAATCATATCTTCCATAGTAACAGGAAGAGTGTCTTCATAACCAAGCATAACCATTCCTAGAGAGTCTCCTACAAGGATACCGTTAATTCCAGCTTGATCCATCAATTTAGCAGTAGAATAGTCATAGGCAGTTAACATTGTAATCTTATCGCCCTTTACTTTCTGTTCTTTAAAAGTGGATACTGTGTTTTTCATTGTTAATTTCCTCCGTCATTTCTGTATAATTTCTGTCAACGTGTTTTTCTTTTGCTATATCTATAAGTTTTTCTGAAAGAAGAGTATAAATCATCTTATATTGTTTGTTAAAGTTTAGAGCATCAAGATGTTTTTCTATAGTTGAAATATCGTTTCTTTCAACTGGACCGGTTAGTGATGCTATAGGACCATTTTTTTCTATGGATTTAGCATTTCCAATAAATAAAGGAATTAGTGCTTTTGTTGCATCTTCTTTATTAAAGCCACACTGACAAAGCATATCAGCTCCTACAGTAAACAAACCTGTTATTAGGTTGCTAACAACAGCGGCACTACAGTGATATAAAGCTTTGTTTTCTTTTGATGTGACTATTACCTTGTTTCCAGAACTTTGAAAAACTTTTTTGATCTCTTCAAGGTGATTTTTACTTCCTTCAATGGTAAAGTAAGCTTTGTGTAGTTCTTTCCATGAATTTTTTTTATCACTTATAGCATATAGAGGATGTACTGAGTAAACACTTGCACCAAGTTTTTCGCCATTAAAAAAAACGGTCGATGAAATCGAGCCGCTACAATGACAAATATTTTTATTTTTAACATCCAGGTTTTGCATATCATCCCAAACTTCACTTATAGCTCCATCAGGAACTGTGATAAAAAGGGTATCACTGTCACTTAAGATACTGGTAATACTATTATATGCTTTTGTACTTGTAAATTTAGCTGCATCATTAGCTGATTTTGGTGAGCGGCTATAGTAGCCAGTTACAGTAAATCCATTTTCTTTTAGGTATTTACCTAGGGAAAAACCAACTTTCCCTGCACCTATAAAACCTGCTTTCATACTGATCACTCCTTTCCTAAGGTAGCGACAGTTTCTTGAATTTGCATAGCTAGAAATGAGGTATCGTTTATTATACAATCCTCTGTGATTAAAAATAAAATAAATGTGGTACAGTTTCGTCTCGAATACTATCCATCTATCAATATAATACTGCAAGCTTTATTTGTAAAGTGACAAATTAAAATAAATTTAGTAAAATGAATATAGGTGTATAAAAAGAGAAAGAAGGTAACTTATGAATAATTTTGTATATACAATACCAACAACAGTGTATTTTGGGAAAGGACAGATTGAAAATATAGGTAAAGAAGCGATAAAATATGGTAATAAAGCTTTAATTGTATATGGCGGTGGTAGCGTTAAGAAAAATGGTATATTTGATGAAGCTAGTAAATATTTAAAAAATGCAGGAATTGAAATTTTTGAACTTGGTGGAGTTGAACCAAATCCTAAAATTGAGACAGTTGCAAAGGGAGCTGAAATTTGCAGAAAAGAAAAGATAGATATTCTAATCCCTATAGGAGGAGGTTCTACTATTGATTGTTCTAAGGCTATAGCAGCTGCAGCCAAATATGATGGTGAGCCTTGGGATATAGTTGAAGATCCAAATAAGATTAAAGATGCTCTTCCGGTTATTGCAGTATTAACTCTTGCAGCAACAGGATCAGAAATGGATAAAATTGCTGTTATTTCAAATATTAAGATCAATGAAAAAATAGGAACTAGAAACGAACTTCTAAGACCTGTAGCAGCCATTTTGGATCCAAGCTATACTATGACGGTAAATAAGTACCAGACAGGTTCAGGCTCTGCTGATATTTTATCTCATATTATGGAAAGTTATTTTTCAAATGTAAATTCATTTATTCATTCTAGAGTATGTGAGGCTCTTATGAAAACTGTAATTCACTTTGCACCAATAGCCTTGGAAGATCCACAAAACTATGAAGCAAGAGCAAATTTGATGTGGGCAAGTTCATGGGCTATAAATGATTTTTTGAAACTTGGTAATGAAGTTGGGTGGTCAGTTCATCCTATGGAACACGAGCTTTCAGCATTTTATGATATTACCCATGGCGTAGGTTTAGCTATTATGACGCCTCATTGGATGCGAAAAGTTTTAAATAAAGATACAGTAGATAAATTTTGTGAATTTGCGCATAATGTATGGAATGTTCCTATGATGGAAGATAAATATGAAATGGCCAATAAAGGTATAAATAAAACAGCAGAGTTTTTTGTGTCTTTAGGCATGCCAACAAAACTTAAAGAAGTTGGTATAGATGAAGAAAATATAACTAAGATGGCAGTAAAATGTGAAAAGAGACTTGCTTTAGGATATGTTCCATTAAACAGTAAAGAAATTGAAGAGGTGTTTAAGAACGCCTTATAAGTAGAAAGGATTATAATGAAAAATAACATTATTGAAAATTTTAAAAATAAGAAGAAAACTGTAGGCACTTTTACTCACATGAAGAGTATGGAAGCTATAGAAGCTATAGGTATTTCAGGTATGGAGTTTATAGTAATTGATATGGAGCATTGTCCGGTTGATATTAGTGAGGCAGCTACATATGTTACTGCTGCCAATGCTGCAGGAATAACACCTCTAATGAGGGTAAATTCTATTACTCGTCCTGCGATTTTACAGGGATTAGATATTGGAGTTAAGGGGCTTATTGTTCCATGTATTAAGACGGTTGATCAGGTTCGAGAACTTGTATCATATGCTAAATATAGGCCTGTAGGCGAAAGAGGATACTGTATGACAAGAGATGGTAAATGGGGGCATGACTCTGTCTATGATAATGGCCTTAAAGGTTATATGAAAGATGCCAACGAAGACAATCTTTTAATATTGCAGTGTGAAACTGTCGAATGTCTAAACCAGATTGAAGAAATTGTAGATATAGATGGGGTTGATGGTATTATGGTTGGTCCAAATGATTTATCAATTGCTATGAATATGCCAGGTCAATTTAAAAATCCAGAATTTTTAAAGGAAATAGATAGAGTAGTAAGAGCTTGTAAGAAAGCTGGCAAGATGTCATTTATCTTTTGTCACGATGCCAATGAAGCTAATGAAAAATTAGAGCAAGGCTTTGATAATGCTATTGTGGGCATCGATCTTTTAACTTTAATTTCAACTTATCGCCAAATTTTGGAGGATATTAAAAGATGAATTTGGTAGTCAGACATATAGAAAAATATTTTGGTAAAATTGATAAAGTGTGGGAGGATAGAAATCCATTTGGACCTAAGGTTGATATAGGTATTATAAAACCTACTGAGGAAAATGATTTTTACACATTGATAACTTTAGGTATGAGTAAGCATACTATGGATGTACCATATGAGTTTAGAGGAATAAATTTAGAATATGCGGAACTTATGATAACTCTTCCTAATGGTTGGCAATTATACGATAGTGACCCAATATGGAGCTGGCCTATAAATTTACTAAAAAAAATTATTTATATTGCAACTAAAAGAGGAGGATGGATAGCTTGGGGGCAAACTGTAGATAATCAAATTCCTTATAATAATATGACTGATTTATCAGCGGTAATTCTTGTTGAACCTCAAATGTCAACTGATGAGAGTATTGTAATGCCACTTGAAAATGGCAATGAGGTTAATTTTTATCAGATTGTTCCAATATATATTGAGGAACTTGAATATAAACAAAAATATGGTGCAGAGGCTTTGATTAGTATTATGGATAAGGTAAGTCATATTGTTAATCCTGTGAGATATAGTGCTTTGGGAGAAATGAAGTATTCTGAGGTTTTAGATGATGGCATATGGCATTATGGAAATATGAACCGAAAAGAGATTAAATTAAATCGTATGGTTGCATTTAATCACATGGCTATTTATTTAAGATGGGCTAAAAAACGTAATTTGTGGAGTGAAAAATTAAATAAAAAATATGACGACTATGTTTTAGCACACAATGATTTAAAAGATGAGGATTTAAGGATATTTATATATAAAAAGCTTAAAGGAGTGATGCTTCTTTCGTATTTTACAGATGAGGCTAGAGAGTTTTCTAAGTATTATTATGGCGACAGTCAAGATATATACTATCCTATGGATATAGATAAACATGCATATGATTACTTTGGTGAAGAAAAATACAACTGTGAAGAATTTAAAGATGAGGCATATTTATTTGTTCCTTTTGATGAACAATATTATCTTGAAATGGAAGAGGTATTAGATAAAAGATTTAGTCAGTGGAAAAATATAAAAAAAGAATCGCAATAAAAAAGGCTCAATAAAGAGCCTTTTTTATTGCGATTCTTTCACCGATTGAAACTATGGTTTCATAACCGTCAACTGAATTATTTGATATATCATTATCTATTATTACAGTATCTTTTTGAGTCAAAACTATGATGGTAGAACCTCCAAACTCAAACATGCCCTTTTCTGTTCCTTTTAAAACTTTACCAGCACCATGGTGATTGTTTATTTTTCCTACCATTAGAGCACCTACTTCCATAATGATTATTTTACCAAAATTTTCTGTTTCTATGGTGCAATACTCTCTAGAGTTTTCTTTGTATATGGGGTAAATATCATTAGCTATTGGATTTACAGTATGTAAGACTCCTTTGATTTTGATATTATCTGACTTTATCCCATTATCAGGGTAGCAATATCTATGATAGTCATCTACTGTAAGTCTAAAGATAAATGCATTACCACCAATAAATTCATCTGCAAGAGACGTGTTTTTTAGCAAAGTATCTAGTGTATAGTCTGTGTTTTTTATATGAAATAGACCAGTTTTAGTAATTGGCGATACATATAATTTACTATCACAAGGACTTATAAAAGCATCTTCTGACATATCTATGTTTAGATATTCATCTTTTAGCTGTCTTGTAAAAAAATTGTTATAGCAAGAAAATCTTTTGGTAGTGCATTTATCAAGATCTATATTATGTTTTTTTACAAAGCTAGAAATCATAGGTTTTGATAATGGAGTAGATAAAAATGCTCCACCTATTTTTGAAAAGATAGGATTTATGAGTATTTTGATTAAAATTCTGCCAAAGATATTATTGTATAAACCTTTAAGTAGTTTATCTTGAGAAGTTGAATCTTCCCATCTATTTTGGTTTCTATCTGCATATTTCATATTATCACCCTTAAATAATATGGAAGATTTTTAGTAATGCCAATGTTACAATAGCAATTAAAATTGCAAGAGTTGTATTCTTTGGTTTTGGCATCTTAAAATCTATGATAAATAGCATACCTACAGCAAGCATAGTACAGTGTAGAAGCAATACAAAGTTGTGGAAAAAGTAACCACCTACTAAACACACTAAAGGTAATATAATTGAGATAGATGTGATAGGTAGACCACTATAAAATTTCCTATTTTCACTAGTTTGTTCCTGACGCTTTGCCTCCATGACATTGTAATAGCCTAGTCTAATTACTCCTGCAACTGCGTAAAATGCTAAAATTGCAATACCAACAGGACTTCTTAGACCCATACAATAAGTTAGAAGTACTGGAAATGCTCCAAAGCATACTACATCGCAAAGGGAGTCAATTTGTATACCAAAACTCTTTTCATCATCAGTTCGGTCTTTTTTTGTTCTAGCCACCTTACCATCAAACATATCTAAAAGTCCTGATAGTGCAAGACATACAAGAGCTAACTTAAAATGCCCTGTAGTTGCTAAGAACATACCGATAGTTGAACTTATTAAGCTCATATAAGTTAAAATAACTGTATAATTATAAAATCCGATCATTTATTCCCTCCTATTTACAATATTATTATTGTATTGAAAATACTTGATTTATTCAAGTGTTTTTAAGTTTTTTTTAAGGTATTGTCATAAGTATAGAAGTATAAAGTGATAAAATAAATTGAAATTACATAGGTATTACAAGTATTTTTTAGTTATAAGTATATTGTCACATTAACTAAAAGTCTTTGATATGTTAAATTATCGAGTTATAATTAAATAACAGTTAAATTTATTATACTCAAAACTGAAGGGAGAAGGATGATGGACAAAAATAATAAATATGCAGGAACTAAAACAGAGAAAAATTTAAAGGAAGCGTTTGCAGGTGAAAGTCAGGCTAGAAATAAGTATACATATTTTGCTAGCAAGGCTAAAAAAGAAGGATTTGAGCAGATTGCTAATATATTCTTAAAAACTGCTGAAAATGAAAAAGAACATGCTAAACTATGGTTTAAGGAACTTTCAGGTATTGGGACTACTGATGAAAACTTATTAGCAGCAGCTGAAGGCGAAAATTATGAATGGACTGATATGTACGAAAAATTCGCAAAAGAAGCTGAAGAAGAGGGATTTGACCAATTAGCAGCTAGATTTAGACTAGTTGCGGCAGTTGAAAAGGAACATGAAAAGAGATATAGAGCTCTTTATGATAATGTAAGAGCAGAAAGAGTATTTGAAAAGGACGAGGATGTTTTATGGGAATGTCGTAACTGTGGTCATTTACATTTTGGTAAAAAAGCACCTACAGTTTGCCCAACTTGTAATCATCCGCAGAGCTACTTTGAAGTTAGAAAAGAAAATTATTAATTAATATCTATTTGTTTTTTTAGTCATATCATTTATAAAAAAGAGGATCTAAGTATGATATGTATCCAGAATTTTGTATACATATTAGCACGAAGGTCCTCTTTTAATTTTTTCTATTAATTTATTTTTGATAGTGTTATAATTAGCTAGCGTTATTTTAGGTGATAGGAGAAAAATATATATGTTGAAAAATTCGAAAAAATTAATAGGGTTTTTCTTGTTTTTAGCTACGGTTACTACTTTGATATTTACAAGTTGTAATAGTGAAGAAAACTCAAATGAACCGTATTACTACAATGAAGAAAATAAACAAAGATATGAAGAATATCAAAAGAAAAATCCGGACTTGGAAAAAGAAGAAGTTATTTGGAGAGTGGAAGCTGATATAGATAAGGTGGCTTACAAAGAAAACACGAAGATACTCAAATCAGATGAAGAAGATGATATTTTGCTTATAAATAAACACTTTGCCCTAAGAAAAGATTATATTCCAAAAAATTTAGAAGAAATAGTAAATGGTCAAAAAGCTACAAGTAAAACAGTAAAAGCATATAAAAAGATGGCGGAAGATGCTAAAAAGGAAGGCTTGGTTTTAAATGTTAGATCTGGATATAGAAGTATTGACTTACAAAATAAATATTATAATAATATGAAAAAAGAATTTGGTAGAAAGTATGCTGATAAGTATAGCTCTAGACCAAGATTTAGCGAACATCACACAGGAAGAGCACTTGATTTAGTTGCAGAAGATTGGTCTTTTGATAATTTTGAAAAGACTGAGAGTTGTAAATGGCTTCATGAAAATGCATGGAAGTATGGATTTACTTTGCGTTATAGAAAAGACACTACTGATGTTACGGGATATTCGTATGAATCATGGCATGTAACGTATGTTGGCAGAAAAGCAGCTAAAATTATCCATGATGAGAATATAAAATCTCTTGAAGAGTATTGGGTAAAATATGTAAAATATAGCCCTCAAAAATAGCAATTATAAACAGCACTAATTAAATTAATGTATTAGTGCTGTTTTTTTGTTATATAGGAAATATCAATATAAAGAAATTAAAGAAAAAAGCACCTTTTCAAGTG